>OLVV01000160.1_pt1 | contig 45668 bp, 36 predicted proteins | sample 1673581 | NCBI WGS metagenome assembly OLVV01 (sample SAMEA103958116, study PRJEB25191) | human gut metagenome | biome: human-associated habitat [ENVO:00009003]; feature: intestine environment [ENVO:2100002]; material: feces | place: Germany | collected 2013/2015
GGCGCAGAAGAACATTGCCGATTTTTCGCAGACGGCGCTCTCCAAGGTCCAGACGCGCGACCTCGGCGAAATCGGCGACATGGTGACGAGCCTTGTCGTCGAGCTCAAGGGCATGGACGAACCGGAAAAGAAGGGCATCGCGGGTCTTTTCCGCAAGGCGCAGGTGAGCGCGCAGGAGATGAAGGCAAAGTACGGCAAGGCGGAGGCAAACGTCGATAAAATTGCCGCCGAGCTGGACAAGCACAAGCTCACGCTCATGAAGGACGTCGCGGTCATGGACCAGATGTATGAGAAGAACCTCGAATACTTCAAGGAGCTGACGATGTATATCCTCGCCGGGCAGAAAAAGCTCGCGCAGGAGCGCGCGACGACGCTCGTGCAGATGCGCGAAAAGGCGCAGAAGAGCGGGACGCAGCGGGAACAGAAGCCGCCACAGCGCGGCGGGGATTCTGTATGCGGGGGAATTAAAATCAAGCTTGTGCCCGCCGCGTATGCGTGCTTCGGCAATGCCGAGGAGTTCGCCCGTTCGTTCGGATTCATCGGAATCGTTAAGACTGCTTGAATCATTCGGCTGTTCCGACTGCTTTGAAAGCGGAATAAGCCGCAAAGGGTTCTGCGGAGAGGCAAAAGCATCAAACCCGCGGTTGCCGTCGCCGGCGGTCACAACACGATTTCCCTCAATGCGCATTACACGGTGCAAAATGTATTTGCCGGAAATGCAGAAAAGGATGATGTCCCCGCGTTTCGGTTTTTCAATCGTCACGGAGGAGCAGGGGCGTATGCAAACGGAATCCCTTCCCGCGCGGAAAAGCGGGAACATGCTGTTCCCCGTCACACGAAAACACACAGTTCGCCCTGCAAGAAGTTTTTTTCGCACAATTGAAAAAAACTCGGCGGCGGGCAGAATTTTCGGCACGGGTTGCTGAACGGAATCTGTCGGGTATTGTTGATGCTGCGAATCCATTCTGCTGTCTCCTTTTGCTGTTTGCGCAGGATGTATGCAAAAAACTGCAAAGCTGCGCCGTACAGCAAAGCATATAGCAAAAACATTTGGTTATCAAGGCAGGCACTGTAATTTTTGTGTCAAAAACCCGCCGCAGTGTTAAACTGCGGCGGGCATGACGGAACTAAGTTCGATATTCGTCGAACACGAATGGATTATTTTGCAGGTTCGGTATCAGCGTTATTGCCGCCGAACCACTTTGAAAACAGGTCACGGAGGAACTGCGCAACATCTTTGAAGAAATTGCCGATGTCTTCAAGGGTTTGCTTTGCGCCCTCGGTGAATTTCTTCCAACCGGTTGCTTTGCGCGTTGCATCGGCAAGGCCGTAGGCGCGTGCGCGAAGCTGTTCAACGTCGAGACCCTCAAGCGTTCTTGCAAGGGTCAGAATCTGGCTGATTTCGGTTTCGGTAAGCGAAACATCGTTGTCGTCGGCAATTTCACGAATTTTCTGCTTGACTTCATCATCGGTCATCTTCTGAGTTTCGTCAAGAATCTTTTTCAGCTCGTTAATCACTTCGGTCGCTTCATCGGAGCCGATCATTTCGGCAAGCTGACCGGTTGCAATAAGCTCATCAACGCCCGCCATTTTTGCGTATTCGCTGAGGATGTTGCCGGTGAGGCTTTCATATGCTTTGTAGACGCCTGTCAATGCTGCCGTGCCGCTGACAACGCGGGGGGAAGCAACAATAATTTTTGCGTCCGTGATGCCGACGGTGGTAAGGACATTGCGGTACATTTCCTCGGTGCAGTAGTCAATATTGTAAGTCTTGATGTCAAGACCGCTGCCTGCGGGCATTGCGCAGATGTAGATGCTGGAGATGGAACGCTGCCCGATTTGTCCGGAGGGAATCTTACCTTCAAAATAGAGGCGTTCTTCAGCGTTGGTAACGGTCAGGATGCGGTTTTCGTCAACTTCACCCTGAATGCCGAACATGCCGATAACCTGGCTGCGTTGTTCATCGGTCAGATCCGCACCGAAAACAATGCGGTAGTCGCCGTCCTCCATTGCAAAAGCGGAATTTGCAGCGCCGAAAATGCCGACAGTGAACAGCAGAGCAAGTACAAGGCTCAAAATGCGTTTTTTCATATTCTTTCTCCTTTCAAAAATAAAGCCTTTCGTGAATGCATCAAACGATTTCGGATCGCCGGCCGCCCGAAACGAGCACGGTTCCGACGCATCCGTATTGCATTCCGATAATACTATAACATAATATGCCCGCAATATCCAGTCATCCCGTGCGGAAAAAAGCGGCAAAATCGCCGTATTCACGGCTTTGTTGCAAAAATGTACAAAAAAAGTATACATTTGACCTGCAAAACACGGCGGCGGACGGATTTTGACCGTGAAACAACTCACAATTCAAATATATTTATGAAAAATCAATCCGCTTACTGAAAAATACTGTATAATTAAGAATGTAATTGCCCGAACGCATTCGGACAGGGGTACAGTCGGGCAAAAAACTGATAACGACTTATACATCAGGAGGACTCCAATGGAGAAGAACAGCGGCTTCGCAACGAAGCAGATACATACAGGCAAAATCGAAATTCCCGGCATTGCGCCGCTTGCAACGCCTATTTTCCAAACCTCGACTTTTGAATTTGAAACCACGGCTCAGGGCGCACACCGCTTTGCGGGTGAGGAAGCGGGCTATATCTACACCCGTCTCGGCAATCCCAACACGACAAAAATCGGCGAAAAGCTTGCTGCTCTTGAACATGCCGAAGCGGGCATGGCAATGGCAAGCGGCATGGGTGCGGTAACAACCGTTATGTGGACCGTGCTCCATGCGGGAGACCATCTGCTTGCGGATGACGCGCTTTACGGCTGCACTTTCTCCTTCTTTACCCATGGGCTGACCCGCTACGGCGTTGAAGTCACCCTTGTTGATTTCGAGGATCTCGATGCCGTTCGCGCTGCGATTCGTCCCAACACAAAGGCTTTCTATTTTGAAACGCCCACGAACCCGAACCTCAAGCTCATTGACATTGCCGCAATCTCCAAGATCGCGCATGAGAATTGCCCCGATGCAAAGGTTATTGTTGACAACACGTTTGCAACACCTTACCTCCAGCGTCCCCTCGATCTCGGTGCGGATGTTGTTATCCACAGCGCAACCAAGTATCTTAACGGTCACGGCGATGTTATTGCGGGCATGGCGGCAGGCACAAAGGAATTCATCGATGAGTGCAACCTGTTCGGCCTTAAGGATATGACCGGTGCGGTTCTCGGGCCGTTTGAAGCTTTCCTTATCGACCGCGGTCTCAAAACTCTTGATATCCGCGTTAAAAAGCATTGCGAGAACGCGATGCGGGTTGCGACCTTCCTTGAAGGCCATCCCATGGTAAAGCGCGTTATCTACCCCGGCCTTGAGAGTCATCCCCGTCACGAGCTTGCAAAGAAGCAGATGCACGGCGGCTTCGGCGGCATTATCACCTTTGAGCTGAACGCAACCCGTGAGCAGAGTGCGGAATTTGTAAATTCCCTCAAGCTCTGCACCATTGCAGTCAGCCTCGGCGATGCCGAAACCCTCATTGAGCACCCTGCAACCATGACCCACAGCACCTACACTCCCGAGGCTCTTGAGCAGGCAGGCATCGGCGAAAGCATGCTGCGCCTCAGTGTCGGCCTTGAGGATGCGGAGGATATTATTGCGGATCTTAAAGCGGGTCTTGACAACCTTCAGAAATAAGCTGTCGCTTTTGTCTGATTAAATCCGAAAGCACATGCACCCCGCCCGGGCGGAGGGATTCCGCCGGGGTTTGGGGTGCTTTTTTGTGCGCATACGGCAGATGAAGGGCGTTGTTCAAAAAAATTTCGGCCGAGAGCAAAATGTTTACAGTTTCGTAACAAATTCCCGATGAAAATGTGCTATCATTATTGTCGAAGGGAATGAACCCGCGGAAACGGCGGAGGGAAGCATGGTGAAAAAAGTGATGAAATCGAACGAAAAAAGAGCCGTTAAGGCTGAAAATGCCGAACGCAGGCACCGCAATTTGATTCTTGCGGCTGTTGCGCTCACGGCGGCTGTTGCAATTGTGTCACTCGTTCTTTTCATAAGGACGGCATCGCAGCTCAAACGCGGCGCAAACGAAGAAGAAAGGACGGATATTCCCGTGCTCATCGGGAATATTAACAGTGACGGCGGGACGGAGCAGCTTTACGGCGGCGAACCCTGTGCAGTTCGGCAGAACCTTCCGAAAGAACCGGCTCTGCTTGCACGGAACAGTTACTGAATACTGAGCAATAATCGGATGTCAACCCCTTGCAAACGCCGTACAGCGGGCGAAAGCCCGTGAATACGGCGTTTTCCGGCAAAAGCGAGGATGATAAAAATATATTGCATCCGTCCTTGCGGCTCATGCGGTAAATATGTTGCGGAAAAGTTTTGAATATGCTATAATTCGGAGCGAAAATTGAATATGCCTTATCAAGAGTGGCAGAGGGAACGGCCCGGTGAAGCCACGGCAACCTGTTTAATGCGAAAGCTTTTCACAAGGTGCCAAATCCGACGGCATTGCCCGGCGCAAACTTTTTTTGTTGAGCTGCGGCTGCCGGGAGATGAGAGCGCAAAGTTAAAAAGGGTTTCCGTGCGATGTTCCGACAGGGTTCATCGCATTTTGTTTTTCTTTTGCAAAGGCATGGAAAGGATAAAATATGAACAATAACGAAGTACAGAAGCGGCTGTTTACCTCCGAATCCGTAACAGAGGGGCATCCGGACAAGGTCTGCGACAATATCGCGGACGCCGTGCTTGATGCAATGCTGCGCAATGACCCGAATTCGCGCGTTGCTTGCGAATGCTGCGCAACAACGGGCATGGTAATGGTAATGGGCGAAGTTACCACAAACTGCTATATAGACATTCCGAAGCTCGTTCGCGATGTTGTGCTTGAAATCGGCTATGACAAGCCCGAATACGGCTTTGACGGCCACACCCTTGCGGTTATCAGCGCAATAAACGGACAATCACCCGATATTGCAATGGGTGTTGACAAGAGCTTTGAAGCAAAACACGGCGACACCGACTCCTATGATATCGGTGCGGGCGATCAGGGAATGATGTTCGGATATGCCTGCGATGAAACTCCCGAATGTATGCCGCTGTCCATCAGCCTTGCGCACAAGCTGACCCGCCGCCTGACGGAAGTTCGCAAGAACCGTCATCTCGGCTATCTCCGTCCGGACGGCAAGAGCCAAGTCACCGTTGAATACGACGAAAACGGCAAGCCTGTCCGCATTGACACAATAGTCATTTCCACACAGCACGATCCGGATATCGACATGGAGCATCTGCGCCGTGACGTTATCGAAAACGTCATTCGTCCCGTTATTCCCGCGGAACTTATTGATGCGGAGACAAGAATTTTTGTAAACCCAACGGGAAGGTTCGTTATCGGCGGACCGCAGGGCGATTCCGGCCTGACCGGCAGAAAGATAATCGTTGATACCTACGGCGGCGTCGGAAGACACGGCGGCGGCAGCTTCTCCGGAAAGGATCCCACAAAGGTTGACAGGTCCGCTGCCTATGCGGCACGTTATGCGGCAAAGAATATCGTTGCACAGGGCTATGCAAAACGCTGCGAAATTCAGCTTGCCTATGCTATCGGCGTTGCAAAACCCGTCTCCGTCCGTGTTGACACTTTCGGAACGGGAACAATGCCCGATGCAGAGCTTGAAAAGATGCTGCTTGCAAGTTTCGATTTCCGTCCCGCCGCAATCATTGAAAAGCTTGACCTTCGCCGCCCGATTTACAAAAAGACAGCGGCATACGGCCACTTCGGAAGGGATGACGCCGATTTCCCGTGGGAAAAGGTTGATTTGCAGTTTGTGAAATGAGTTCGCAAAAGCAATTGCTGCCGGTTTTGCAGCGAGTTTTGCAGAGAAATGAACGCTGAGTATTGCGACGGTTCAGTGCCGTGGTATTCTTTTTAAACGAAATTGAAATGAAAAGGGATTGCCGCAGAGTTTGTGCGGCGATCCCTTTTTGATTCGATATATAAATGTGAAAAAAGATTTATATCAAAAAATTACAGTTCCTGAAAATACGACACGATCCGTCCCAAAGTATCATCGCTGATTTCATCGGGAACCAGAATCCCCTCCTCGATATAACGCTTCGCACCGGAAGAGGCATTGACGATTTCGGCGAATTCCTCGCTTGCCGCATATTGGCTGACTGCCGCAAGATACATTGTTGTTGAAACGCTGTAAGGGCTGTTTTCATCGTTTACAATTTTGTTGATTTTTTGCGCACAGGCGGCCGCAAGCTCCTTGGCCTGTTTTGCCGTCAGGCTGTTTAGAATCTCCGGCATGCAAAGCATGGCTTCAAGATAGCAGAGCCTGATGCAGCCGACGCTGTCGCGTGCTTTCTGCTCGTCAAGGTCATAAAGTTTATATAGCCTTATAAGGCTTTCGGCAGCGTCCGGCCGGGTCATCAGCTCGCGTATGCCGTTATAGTCGCTGCGTACGTTCTCCATACCGTCCTGCATTGTGTCAAAAAGCATAAAATCAATAAACAGGTTATAGTTCATGCAATAAAGCACAAGCTCGTCGGTTGAAACGGTTTCGAGAATGTCCGCCGGAATCTGGGAAACTTCGCGCATCTGCACGGCGTCCTCAAGTGCGTCCCACTGCTCCGGAGTATCGTCCGGATTTATGCTCGAAACGTATTTTTTTTCATCGGTTTTTTTGTTAAGGTATCCTTCGGGAACGGGAAACCAAAATTCGGAGGAATCGTCGTCCTCATCCTTGGCAGGTTCATCCTGCGGGTCGGAATGCCGAGTTTCGTATTCGACATAATGCTTCCGCGCATTGCGCCCGATTGCCGCATAACTCTTTTTTGGCAGTGCCAAGGCAAGAGTGAATGCTGCTGCTGCCAGTATGCATATGCATACAATGATCGCTCTTCTCTTTTTCATTGAATAAATCCTTTCCGTGTCGACAATATCGCGTCCGACAACTGCTTTTAAATAATAACAGATTATTTTTTAGACGTCAAGTCTGGAACCAAACAATATATATACAATAAACGCAATCAGGTAAATGCATCGGCAGGACTCCGGGAATCGGTTTTAAACGGATCGTGCGAAAAAAGGCCGCAGGTTTGAGCATTTTTTCGCACAATCTATCGGGGAAACTTCGGTTAAAGGTTGTTTATCAGAGTGCTTTATTCACTTGTGATTGAGTTCACAACCTCGGACATCTTTCCGAAATCGAAAGATTGAACGATCTCCACAGCTTCACTGCGTGAATTGTAAACGGTCAAAATTTCAACAAGGAAACCGTCAATATCCGCCCAGAACGTAACGGCATCATCGGAAACATCCGTATCGTTAACAATATAGAGTCTGCGTATTTTGTCCGAACCGGTCGGAATTATTTGCGTAACGTCCTTTGACTTGATTTTGCCGTTGAGCAGTGTTTCCGAATCGGCGGAAAGCCCCTCATAAATCGTGAAGTAACCGTGCCCTTTATCAAAGAGGTACACAAGGGTAAAACGCCCGAATGTGGGGTAATAATCCATGTAATGCGGTTTATACTTCGGGTGGGTCGGGAAGGGAATCCTGTCAAAGCGTTCCAACAGATCGGACAGCTCCGCCTTGTTGCGGACGCCGCAGCAGCGGCGGATTCCACGCTCTTCAATGTAGCTTTCAACCTTGCTCTCATCCAGCTTCACGGATGAAAAAAATGCCTGCATTTCTTCAACACTGCGGAACTCAATGCTGTCGGGGGGAACTTGATGACCGGCTTGCCATTCGGTCGGTTGTGCGGTCGGTTGTGCGGTCGGTGTCGTTTCCGTTTTGTGAACGGAAGAACATGCAAGCGCCGAACAGATGCATACAGCAAGTATTGCTGCGATGAAAAGATAATGTTTTTTCATAGTTATAGTCCTTCCGATTAATGATAGTGTGTGTCGTCGTCGGGGGTGTCATTTCAAACGGCTGCGCTCGGAGAAGAAGTTTCACGGGGACAATATGCCGAACATTGTTCCGTGACGTCCGAACCGGTGAAATGATTTCCGCTGTCGTTTGACTGCGGAAGCCTGCTTGGCGGAGAATGCATCGCCTCCCTCAAATGTGATGACTATATTATACCGTATTACCTATCGTTGTCAAGATAAAAAATCATTTATTCTTTACGTCGAAACACAAACAAAAACAGCCTCCGCAAGTGCATAAAATTTGCGGAAGCTGTTGATTTTTTGCGTTTTAGTTGAAAGGGGAAACGCCTGCGGAACGAGTGTTCCGTGAAAACGCCGTGGGAATATATTTGCAGAAAACATACGCCTTGTGCAAACATAAACCGTTCGGAGTTTTCGGTTTATTCGCCGAGGGCATCCTCCCAACGGGGAGTGCTCCAGCCGGTTGTGTCGAAGTATTGGCGAATCTTATCGCTCATGTATCGGAGCTTTGCATAAAGATGCGGATATTCCGAAAGCTCACTGCCGAAGAAACCCGTCATTGCATATTCCATGATTCGGGCGCGATCCTCGCGTTCATTGGTTTTTGCATAGCCGTCGATGAAATAGCAGTCCTTGGGTTTTGTCGAGCCGAAATAAGTGTAATCACCCTCGTTCAGAATGCTTTCGGCAGGATCAAAGATGTATTGGAAGCCGTCGGGGTTCAGCTCGGCCCATTGGACAACATCGAATTCGCCGTAGTTGATGCTTGTGATATGATCCTCCGTTGCGTGCCAGATCTCGTGGCAATAGGTGCCGACAAGCCCGTCGGAGAAAATGTCTACATAAATATTATGCCACAAAGAGTTTTGCACGCTGTAGCCGATCATGTTGAAATTGCTTTCAAACCCGCCGACAAGCATTATGCGTATGCCGCCGTCACCGAATTCCGAACGGAACTGCGGGAAAAAGCCCTCCGGATAGAGCGAAAGAGCTTCTTCGAGAGAATCGAGTGCCGCGTTTATTGATGCGGCTTCGTCTGCAAGATCCATTTGATCGGTTGTGGTCGTCGGGTACTCGGCAAAAGTACATGCGGGCAGACACTGGGAGGAGAGCAGGATGCGCACCCCGTATTTTTCGGAAATTTCATCCGCACGGCTGCGCACTCCCTGAAGATTTTCGGGGAGGCTGCTGCCGTTCACGGCGAACCAATAATCCTCGGCAATGTATTCGTTGACGGTGAGCATGGATTCAGCCGGTTCGGTGCCGTCGATAACGGAATAATCAAGCACGGACGGAGAAATCAGGTTAAATTCAAATTGTGATTCAACGTAACTCACCGCTATGATGCCGCCGATGTTCGGCATGAAGCACTGCGCAAGAAGCTCATGCTCGATGCCGTATTGGGTAAGGTCGCAGCACTCAAGCGCGCTGCCGAGCCTGAACAAAGCGGGGGAATTTCCGGATGTTACGATGCAGTCCGAATAGGGAACGGGGTAAAGCTCGGTTTCGCCGCCGGGCAGCAGGGAGGCATCCGCAAAAACAAAGCTGCCGTCGGCGGAATATGTAACATCGTATCCGCCGGCATCGGTGTTGTATTTAAAGAAATAAACATCCGAATCCTCAGTGAAATGCGGAATGAACGAGTCGGAGGAAATCATTGAGAATGAATTTGAACCAAGGTCGAGCAGAGCCGTTCCGCAAAGCATTGTGTCCGGGGAAAGAAAAGCATCCAAAAACAGTTTGTCCTCGGTCGGGTGTATGTCAACAAGCGAATTGAACCGCAGGTTGAATGCGGCTTCCACGGGGGAGACTTTGCCCGTTTCAATATTCATGCTGCACAGCACGGAATCCTTAAGAAAATAGTATTCTGTCAAATCATGCGAAAACTGACCGTAAATCGTTTCAACATCGAAACGTTTCTTTTGATTCAAATCGGAATCGAAAAGGATCCACTCGTTTTCGTCGGCGTTGAATGCGGCAAAGGTGTCGTCCGGAAAGATTTCGTCCGAAACGGACCAGTTTCCGTCAATCGTTACGGACTTTATGACACTGTCCGAAACAATATCGACGGTTGTGAACGTTGTTTTTTTGCTTTCGTAATCACTTTGGCAGGCAAGTGCGCCGCTTTGTCCGAACGGATGCAGCACGGGAAGCAGGGATGTATCAAAGCTTGTGAGTTTGCGCACAGGTTCGGGTACGGGTGTTGCCGTCGGAACCGCTGTCGGGGTGGGTGTTGCCGATGCGGGTGCGGGTGTTTGCTGCGAGTCACTGCCGGAATTGCAGCCGAGGCAGAAAACACATGCCGCAAACAACAGCGCAAGCAGAGCGAACAGCGCGTGATTGCGATAGCTTGATAGTGAAGTTTTTTTCATGGCGGTAAACGCCTCCTTAATTATTAATCTGCCGAAAGAGTGCGTATGCTCAATCGGCATGCTGCCGAATTTTGAAAAGTTCCGTTCAATTCGCAGTCAACACCGAACAAGGCCTGCGGAAGTATTTGAATTCGCTGCCGCATGTGGAAACAACGACTTTGTTCTGCGTTGCGGAGCAATGCGCAATAAGCGGTTCACCGTTTTTCAGAAAGCCGACACAGATTCCGACATGGTTTCCGTCGCTTCCGGGGTATTTGTTTATGAACGCAAGATCGCCTGTTCGAACATCGCTTTTTTTAATTTCAGCGGATTTATCCCACTGATTCCATGTGCCGACGCCGATTTTTTCAATCGTTTCGGTTTTGTCTGCGCCCAATTGAATATAACACCAAAGCACAAACCCGGAGCAGTCCAATCCGTAAGGGATGGTTGTTCCGCTTGTGGAATGGCCGGGGCTTGTGACTTCGGCAGGTTTGCCCCAACGGTCATCCCAACCGACGGTGTAACTCTTGCCGCCCCAAAAATAGTTGACCTTTCCGACAAGCATAAGCGCGGATTCCGCAAGGGTGCGCTGAGCTTCCGTTGAATACTCGCTGCGTGCCGACATTTGCTGAATCTCCGCATCGTCGAGTATGCGGTATTCTGTTCCGCGGCATGCAAAATAATATGTTGCTGCCGCAATAAGCATAATCAGCAGTGCAAAGCAGACAGCGCAAATGCGAATGCGATGCGAATTGTTTTTTTGCTGCACGGGCGGCCTCCTTAGCTGCGGCCGAAGCTTTCAGCCGGGTTTTACCGCAATAATAACATAATGCGGTGGCGGTTGCAAGCACACCGAAAAATAGATAATATATTTGCTGAACGGAATTTATTTTGCGCTTTTCCCGAATTGTGTTCGGGTGATAAAAAACTAAAGCGAATAATCCTTAAAGTGTACAATGGTCAGCTAATTTTTGACAAGATTTCCGGAAACTGAATTAAACAAAATGCGGAGGTTTCGCATTTTCGGAAGAAAAACGCCGATACTTCCGCAATCAGAAGTAATATGCTATAATAGACACAAAGCGATATACACAGGAATGCTCTGAACAGACAGGTTTTGCGGGGAAAGACTTTGGGCAAATGTTTTTTCGTGCAAAAAGCATTGAGCGGAGCTTCCGAAAAGGATTGGGGAAATTCGAAAATGATAAGTATTGCAATTTGCGACGATGAAGCTGTCTTTGCGGAGGCACTTCATGCTCTTGTCGACGCCGGAATGAAGGAAATTCTGTACGGCGAGAATTCGATGGACGAAAGAGAGCTTTCATATGAGATAACGGTATTTACGAACCCGTTGATGATGATTGACGCTTTAAAAACAAAGCGGTTCGATCTTGCTTTTTTGGATCTTCTCATGAATAAGGAAAGCGGGTTCGGCGTTGCGCAAGAGATTCGCAGAATGAGACTGAACACTGAAATTGCAATTGTTACTTCATACGGCGAAGCGCGGAACGATGCATTTCAATACAGGCCGATAGGCTATGTTGACAAACCGGCAACGATTGAAGAGGTAACAAGACTTCTGCGCCTCTATATCGATTTTTATTCCGATTGCAAGCGTTACATTTATGTCGGAAGAGCAAGCGAGGAACGCAGAATTGCGGTCAATGATGTTACTTATATCGAAGTCCGCGGACGCAGCATCAAAATCGAGATGTCAATCGAAGGCAGGAAAAACGAGATTAACACCACGGGCACGATTTCCGAATATGAAGAAAAACTTAAGAGCAGCGGATTTGTGCGCTGCTACAGGAGCATTCTCGTGAATCCGCACCATATAAAGGCATATAACGTAGTCAGCAAGGAGTTCAGTATGAGCACCGGAACGAGGCTGCCCGTATCCCGCAGCTATGCGGTGCAGGCCGTGACTGCATACAACAGGGCAAAGAACGGGGACGGAAGGCTATGAGTCCGACAGCGTTTTTTAAGCTATGCTGCGTTCCGGTGTCGGTGCTGAAGGCTTTCTTTGCGGACTACATGATGGCCTCGGTGCTTGAGCGCAGGTTTGTGAATAAAAAAAGGAATTGCGGCTTTACTCCCCAAGTGTTGGGTTATGCTGTCGTTTTATGTGCAAGGCTGCCGTTTGTTACGCATGAAAACACTGTATATGTATCGATTATCAAGTTGGCGGCATATCTTGTGGCAGTCATATTCATGTACAAGGGAAGGGTTACGCTGCGATTGCTGATGTATGCCATCCATATATTCACAATGTTTACCGGAGAGTTTCTGAGCATAAACATTTTGGGCGCGTTCGGATTACTGTATAACGGCTTTTTCAAAAACAACTTTTATCTGGGTATGCTCATGAGCGAATTGCTCTCTTCGTTCTGCGTTTTTGCTGTCGGCTTTGCTGTACGCAGGATCGGCAAGTTCCCGACCGAGGCTTCCTGCGAGACACAGTTCAGAGAAGTGTCCGCGCTGCCGATTACCGTCTGCCTTGCGGTGGTTTTTTTCTGTCTTCTTCAGTACGGATTCATTTCGCCCGGTCCGGAAGTCGGCTGCATTTCGCTTACACTGATTTCTGCGCTGGCAGCAGGAATAATGCTGCAGTTGGATGTTTTTTCGAAAATGCTGAAAACGCAGCAGTATGCGGCTGATGCTGTGGCGGATGCGCAGCGAGCGCAGCTTGAACTTAAGAAGGTGAGGGCAGCGGTAAGCCACGGTGAAGCCGTACAACGACTTGAACACGATATGAAGAATCTGCTGCTGCTTGTCCATATGCTTAACGAGCGGGGCGACAGTGGACGTATAGATGCAGTGATCGACAGAATTGAAACAGAAATAAAGGCCGAAGCGGACGGCGGCATTCAAGAAAAGGAACATGGCGCATGCATTCCGATTGAAAAATTTCGGACTTGCATCGGTTCTGCGGATTCGTGTGCGGAGGATGTTCACAGCGGGAACGTAGAATTTGCTGCAAACAACGAAATGGAACTGCCCGTATCCCGCAAATATGCGGAGCAGACCGTGACAGCAGACAACAGGGCGAAGAACGGGGGCGGAAATCTATGAGTTCGGTAACGTTTTATAAAATCTGCGAGCTTCTGCTGGTGGTCATATATGCATTCGGTGCGGATTATATGATGACATCCGTGCTTGGACGACGATTTGTCCCGAAAAGAAAGATTCCGTTCTTTAATTTTCAACGGCTGGCATACATACTGACTCTTGTGACAACATTTCTGTTTTTGTCGCACGAGAACACGGCATACACAACCGTGTATAAGCTTGTTATGCAGTTTGCGATTGTCATATTCATGTATAAAGGAAAGTTCGCTCTGCGCGTTCTGATGGGTGCTGCTCATTTTTTCACGCTGTTCATAGGCGAGTTCCTGAGTCTGAATGCAATTTACGCACTCGGAATTCCGATTGAACGCTTATATGTCAAGTTCAGCTTTTGGGTTCTGATGTGTGATCTGCTTTCGTCGCTGCTTGTGTTTATCGTGGGCTTTGTTGCGCACAGAATAAGAGAATTCCCGACGAAAAGCCTTTCATCAAAACAGCTGCAAAAGCTTTCTGCGCTGCCGATAGCTGCCGGCGCGGCAGTGATCGTTTTCTGCCTGCTTGAATACAGTTTCATTTCGCCGGGATTGCCGGTCGGCTGTGCTTCGCTTGTGCTCATTGCATCGCTTGCGGTCGGAATCACGTTCCAATTGGATATTTTTTCGGAGATGCTGAAAACGCAGCAGCATTCAAGAGCAGCAGCGGCATCCGCGCAGGAAGCGCAGTTCGAACTTGAAAAAGTGCAGGAAACGGTACGTCACGGCGAAGACGTGCGTCGGCTTGAACACGACATGAAAAACCTGCTGCTGATGATACATATGCTGAACGAACGGGGCGACGGCGAGCGAATCGATGCGATACTCAATGACATTGAGTCGAAGATTAAGGTCGAAACGGACAGCAGCATTGCGGAATACGGACGAACAGTATGCATTCCGATTGAAAGATTTTCGTCATATATCGGTTCCGACACCGGTGAAAACAACGACAGCACCCAAAATGAGGAGAAAGTACGAACATTATGACAATACTGAATATTATTGCTTGCTGCCTTTTAAACGCGGTTGTTGCATGGACGGTTGACTATTACGCAACCTCTTTGCTGAGCCGCAGAGATGTTTTCAAAACGGGACGCAAGCCGAAAATCTTTACGGTTCAATGGCTTGCATTCACGCTGATGCTGTGCGGGTTTGCGCTGCTTCCGTCGGGTCTGAACGAAGCCGGGAAGTTTCCTGTAATATGCATCAAAGCTGTCAGCTGTATTGTTCTGTTTGAACTGCTGTATGAAGGCAGCTTCCTTAAAAAGCTGCTCATGGCGGTCGGTCACACTGTTATCATGCTGGGCGGAGAGTTTATCATGTCCCGTGCATTTATTGCAGCGGGCTTGAATCCGTCGGAGTATCTCCATGCTCACGGTTTGGTTCAGCATGTTGTTTCCGTGTTCGTTTCCATGCCGGTTGTTGCAGCGGGGCTTGCAATGCGCCGCGTTCCGAACATGTGGTTCGGAAGCATCACGGGTGTTCAGAAACTGAAGCTTTCTCTTCTGCCGATTTTGTCTGCGGTGCTGATGATACTGTTCCTGTTGATCGCATTCAAAATCGTTCCTCTCGTGAGCACGGTTTCGGCATTGCTGATACCGTTCGCGCTGCTTACGATACTGAGCATCGGCTTTCAGTTCCGCCTCCTTTCGAATATTTCCGTTGCACAAAAACAAATGGCGGACAATGAAGAAGAGGCAAGGAAGGCACAGTTTGAATTGCAGCTGGGTGTTCAGCAGGCCGGCCATGCGGAGGATGTTCACCGCATTGAGCAGGATATGCGTGCAAACATCCGCAGACTGCGGAAGCTGAATGCCGAAGGAAAACGGGAGGAAATTAAAGAATTTATAGAAAAAATCACACATATAATGAAACAGAATCGTGTTGAGATCCCGCTTTCCGGCGTTAGTGTTATCGACGAAATCATGTGGGCGAAAATCGATGCCATGAAGAAAGCGGGCATTGAGTCGGACTATGAAACCGAAAAGCTCAACGCGGATTCGATTGCAATATCCGATGCGGAGCTTTGCGCACTGCTTGCAAACGCACTCGACAACGCGATTGAGGGCACTCAAAGGCTTTTGGACGGGGAACCCAAAAAGATCTTCGTTCGGATTCGACAGACGGAGTGTGCGCTTGAAATTACCGTGCGCAACCGCTGCGAGGCGAAGCAGACTGTTGAAATGGCATTTATACAGAGTGCGAGGCGCGCTGTCGGAAGCCGTGGCTACGGAATGGGCAACATGAAGCGAATCTGCCGCGAAAACGGCGGAGAGTTCCTCCCGAATGTTCAGAACGGGGAGTTTGAGGTTTTCATTTCGCTGCCGTTCGGGAAATGATCCGTAGGGGAGCGTATACAGAATGAGAACGTGGGAAAATGACAGTTTTGCCGCTGCCGCGGGAAGGAAAATATAAAAATCCGCTGTTTGGTTCCGAAAGAAACCCCGGCATAAAACCCATAACGAACCGCATGGGCGGCGCAAGTTCGGATATATCCGCAAAATGCGCCGCCTGTATGTTGCGCTTTTATCAAAAAGATAGTAAAATAAACCTGAAAAGCATTGCCGATGCAATTCGGCATGAACCAAACAAAAAAAACGGAGGCATAATATGACCGTTAAAACTTTTGATGAACTCGTTGCCAAGGTTAAATCCGGCAAAAAATCAACAGTTGCACTCGTTTGCGCAAACGATGCACACGCACTTGAAGCCGTTATTCACGCAAGCGATCTTGTGGACGCCGTACTCGTTGTTGAAGCGGACAAGCTTGACGAGCTGAAGGCTCTTCTCGTTTCTCTCGGAAAGAATCCCGATGATTTCGCAATCGAAGTTGTTCCCGAGGGTATGCACCCCAGCGTATGCGCCGCAAAGCTCATTCATGCGGGCAAGGCTGATTTCCTCATGAAGGGCAAAATAATGACAGGCAATCTGCTCAAGGGCGTCCTTTCGCCCGATGCGGATCTGCGCACCGGTTCACTCATGAGCCACGTCATGCTGTTTGAAGTTCCCGGTTATCACAAGCTCCTCGGCGTTACCGACGGAGGCATGTGCACCTATCCCGACCTTGAAAAGAAAGTCGGCATCGTTAAGAACGCCGTTCGGTTCTTCCATAAAATCGGCGTTGAGAAGCCCAATGTTGCTGCGCTTTGCGCAATCGAAACCATCAACCCCAAAATGCAGGAAACCGTTGACGGTGCAGAGCTTAAGCGCATGAGCCTTGCGGGCGAACTCGGCGAATGCTATGTTGAAGGTCCCATCAGCTACGACCTTGCAATGGTTCCCGAGCTTTCCGCCGTAAAGGGCTACACCGCCTGCCCCTGCTGCGGCGATTTCGACATTCTTCTCGTTCCCGAAATTGTTGTCGGCAACGTTCTCGGCAAGTGCCTGACCTATACCTGCGGCGGCAGAATGGCCGGCATCGTTATGGGCTGCAAGGTTCCCATCGTGCTCACCAGCCGCGGTTCCAGTGCGGAAGAGAAGTATTACTCCCTCGCAATGGGCGCGGGGTTTGTCGGCTGAGACTCGGTAATCGCTTAAATTACGGAAACATCTATGGAGAACAAAAAAACTGAAAGAATCCTCGTTATCAACCCCGGTTCAACTTCAACGAAAATCGCGGTTTTTGACGACGATAAACAGATCATGGCTCAGACGATACGTCACCCGCTGGATGAAGTTAAGGCGTTTTCGTGGGTCATGGATCAGTTTGATTACCGCATGGAGCACATCAATGCCGCTCTTGAGACTGCGGGAATCGACAAGTCCACCCTCACCTGCGTTATGGCGCGCGGCGGTCTGCTGCCTCCCGTACCTTCCGGTGCATTCAATGTCAACAAGGATATGATCGACTATTTCTATGCAGCGAAGGTAAACGTTCATATTTCAAACCTTGCCTGTGTGCTTGCGGATGCAATTGCACGTCCCCTCGGCATTCCCGCAATGGTCTATGACCCCGTTGCCGTGGATGAGCTTGAGGATGTTGCAAGAATCACCGGTATGCCCGAAATTTCAAAGGCAAGCCGCGGGCATGTGCTCAACAGCCGCGCAATGGCGAGAAAATGCGCCGAAGAGATCCTCGGCAAAAAACTCGAAGACTGCACGATAATTGTTGACCATATCGGCGGCGGCTGCTCCACATGGCTCGTTCATAACGGACGCTGCATCGATTGCTACAGCGATGACGATGCCGGGTTTGCACCCGAACGCTGCGGCAAAATTCAGGCGATGGAGCTTGCAATGCTTTGCTACAGCGGTAAATACACAAAGACTGAGATGAGCCGCTATATACGCGGAAAGTCCGGCCTGTCGGCTCTTCTCGGAACAAGCGATGCAATCGAGGTTGAGCGCATGATCGAATCGGGCGACGAACATGCACGCCTTGTTTACGATGCAATGGCACGCAGCCACGCGAAGGGCATTGCGGACCTTGCGAGCGTTGTTTGCGGCAAGGTTGACAGGATCGTTATCACCGGCGGGCTTGCAAACAGCAGGATGCTGATGGATATGATTCGCCCCCACGTTGAGTGGATCGCTCCGATGGAAGTCATGGCGGGCGAATTCGAAATGGAAGCGCTTGCGGCGGGCGGCCTGCGCGTGCTGCGCGGCGAAGAAAAAGCGCACGATTTCGTTTGGAATCGATAAATGCGCTGTCAATTGCTGCCGAAGTCCGCTGCCCATGACGTTGAATGCGGATGCCGTTTCTGTGCAGCGCACGGACGGCTGAAGTGATAACAGCAGGTATTGATTTGTGCTGCCTGTTAAATTTGTTTGCCGAATTGCAGCCAACCATGAATCAAGAGCCTGCAAACAGAGAACTTTATAAATCGAAAGGAGCTTTTTGCAATGGAACTTGAACTCACTCTTGATAACTTTGATGCCGAGATCGGCAAATCGACTCCGATACTCGTTGACTTCTGGGCTGCATGGTGCGGCCCGTGCAGGATGCTTTCGGGCGTTATTCAGCAGCTTGCGAACGAAAGCGACGGAAGCTATCGCGTCGGCAAGGTTAATGTTGACGAACAGCCGGAACTTGCAAAGCGTTTCGGTATTGCAAGCATTCCGACGGTAATCCTGTTCAGGAACGGCGAGGCGGTTCAGAGACAGATGGGAGTTGCACCCAAAGCAGCATTTCTGAACATGCTTCAGGAAGCAAAGTAAATTCCGACCTTTATCGGAAAAGCAGGTTATTCGGAACGCTCCGGATGATCTGAAACGAATACATTCTGCCGAGTTGGTTTTACGGCTCGGCAGAACGGGCAGAGCGGAGGCGCGGCGAAAGCCGTGCCTCCGCTCGTTTTGTTTTTTGACTTTGAAACGGGAAACAGCTGCGAGCCGCTTGTTGATTGTTCGGTATCAACGGTTGGGTTTTCGTGTTCCGCCGACTGCCGAATATTCGGTACAGGGCTTTAAAAATGCAGCCGAAGTTCAGCGTGAGATAAAACAGATGCAGAACATCAGCACGGCAATTATCAGTATCAACACCCATTGCGGGGCAAGCAGCAGCAGCACCACAACGGCGGTTATGCAGAGCAGTGAGAGCAGCAGCGACACGACAAAGCGCGGAACTCTGCGCTTTCTGTAATGTGCACGCCTGTTGCATGGTCTGAAGGTGAAAATCATTATGAACATCCTTTCCAAGCTGTTTAGAACAGGGGGAAGACAAAATCGAAAGCAGGATTTGCACCCCTTGCAAAAGCATATTCGCCGAATTTGCAATACTTACCGATTATATCGAAAAATGTTTAAATTTTTTTAAAAAAAAGCCGCATTCACTATTGTATTGGAACGTTGATTAATGTTAAAATAATAGCATATGGGTATTTTTGCGCTCAAACTTCATTCGGCTGTTTTGCAATGATGTATGAGCACGGGAACTCCCTGAAGAGCTGTAACTACAATGAACTTCCCCCGACTTCGGGTTTTGTTAGGAGTTAAAAATAATGGGTATGTTTGAATTCAACGATGTCGGTATCGATCTCGGTACCTCCAGCGTATTGGTATATGTAAAAAACAAGGGTATCGTGCTGCGTGAACCCTCCGTTGTTGCGGTTGAAAAAATAACGGGCAAGATTTATGCTGTCGGCGAGGAAGCGCGCCGTATGCTCGGAAGGACTCCGGGCAATATCGTTGCGATACGTCCGCTTCGCGACGGCGTTATTTCCAATTTCGACATTACGGAAAGACTGCTGCGCCACTTCCTCAAAAAGGTTGTCGGCACACGCATTTTCTTTAAGCCCCGCGTGGTTGTGTGCGTTCCGTCCGGCGTTACGGAAGTCGAAAAGCGTTCCGTAATCGAGGCGACCGAGGAGGCGGGTGCGCGCCACACCTACCTTATTGAAGAACCCATCGCCGCCGCAATCGGTGCAGGGATAGACATTTCCCAGCCGCGCGGCAACATGGTCGTTGATATCGGCGGCGGAACGACCGACGTTGCGATAATCTCTCTCGGCGGTTCGGTTCTCAGTGAATCAATAAAAGTTGCGGGCGACAGGTTTGATGAATCCATCGTTCGCTATATGCGCAAAAAGCACAACCTTCTTATCGGTGAGCGCACCGCAGAGGAGATGAAAATTCGCATCGGCTCGGCTTATCCGCGCAAGGAACAGGTGTTTATCGACGTTAAAGGCCGCAACCTGATTTCCGGTCTGCCGCAGGCGATAACAATCGGCTCAAACGAAATGATCGATGCGCTTGAAGAACCTCTTCAGAATATCCTTGAAACGGTTCGAAACCTTTTTGAAAAAACTCCGCCGGAGCTTGCAAGCGACATTGCGGAAAACGGCATTTGCCTCACGGGCGGCGGCGCGCTGCTTTACGGCATGGATAAATTCGTTGCCGAACACACGAAGGTTCCCTGCTATGTTGCGGAGGATCCCATTTCCTGCGTTGCAATCGGCACGGGCAAGGTGCTTGACAATATCGACAAGGGCTTTGTGAATGCGCTGTATGATTACCGCAGGGGCGACTATTTCGAAGCCTGATAAGATTGATTTGATTTTTGGAATTTGCAAACGGGCGGTTTTGCGGCTGCCCTGTTTGTTGTACCGCAAGAAAACAGCCCGAATGAAATGTGAGGAATGGCATGACTGACTTTAAAAAACTTCAGAATGGAAGCGATATTCGCGGAGTTGCGATTGAAACCGAGGGCGGAAAGCCCGTGAATTTAACGCAGAACAGCGTTGTGCGCATCGGCGCGGCATTTGCGCTTTTTGCTGCGGACAGAGCAAATAAGCCCGCTTCCGAACTGCGTATTGCAATAGGCAGGGATTCAAGACTGAGCGGTGAACAGCTTACTGTCTGGCTTGCGGACGGCATTGCTTCCGTCGGGGCAAATGCTTATGACGGCGGCCTTGCAAGCACTCCGGCAATGTTTATGTGCTGCGTGAACGAACTGCATTTTGATGCCGGAATAATGGTCACGGCAAGTCATCTGCCGATGGAACGCAACGGCATGAAATTTTTCACCGCAATCGCGGGCGGGCTTGAAAAGGCCGATATTACGGCAATTCTTGCGTCCGCCGAAGAAGCCGCATTTCCGATTGCCGCGCAGCGCGGCCAATGCGGAACGGTTGACGTTATGACGCCCTATGTAAACGGACTTAAAGAAAAAATCCTTTCCGCACTCGGCTGTGCAAAAGATGAAAAACCTTTCAGCGGCCTTAAAATCGTTGTTGATGCCGGCAACGGTGCGGGGGGGTTCTTTGCCGAACGGCTGCTTGAACCGTTGGGTGCGGATATCACGGGCAGCAGATTCCTTGAACCTGACGGAAGGTTCCCGAATCATCAGCCCAATCCCGAAAATGCCGATGCAATGCGCAGCATATGCGATGCCGTTACGGAAACGGGTGCGGATTTCGGCATTATTTTCGACACCGATGTTGACAGAGCGGGCGCGGTCCTCCCTTCCGACGGCGGCGTTATTGCGCTTGACAGAAACAGGCTGATTGCGCTTATGACGGCGATTCTCGTTCGTCAGTACGGACCGATAACAGTCGTTACGGATTCGATTACATCAACCGGACTCACGGATTTCATCAACTCCCTCGGCTGCCGCCACCACAGGTTCAAGCGCGGCTATCGCAACGTTATAAACGAAGCGAAACGCCTGCTTGCCTTGGAAGAAGCGGCAAAAAAAGCGAAGGAAGAAACTGATGCCGAATTTGCGAATGCGATACTCGCTGATGCGATATTCGCGAATGCGATACTCGCTATGGAGACCAGCGGCCACGGGGCATTGCGCGAAAACTATTTTCTTGATGACGGTGCATACATAATTGTAAAGCTGCTTGTCGCGCTTGTTGAAGCGCGGCGCGAAGGCAAGACTTTGAACGAACTTATCGCAAACCTTAAAGAACCCTGCGAAAGCGCGGAAGCGCGGCTCAATGTGCTGCTTGACGACACGGCGGATTACACCGCCGCCGTATTGGAAACTGTGAAAGAGCATTTTTCAAACCTTCCCGGATTTGAAATTGTTCAGCCGAATTACGAGGGAGTCCGCGTGAATGCGGACGAAACGCACGGAAACGGCTGGTTCCTTGTTCGCCGCAGCCTGCACGATCCGCTCATGCCCTGCAATATCGAAAGCAATTCCGTGGGAGGAATGCGTCTTATTGCGGCGGAGCTTTACAATGCGCTTAGAGCTTTCGACAAACTGGAACTTGAACCGCTGAAGAAACTGATGTAACGGAGGGATTTCCAATGCAGCAAAAAATTTATGACATTATAATTGCAGGCGCGGGGCCTGCCGGGTTGACAGCCGCAGTTTATGCGCGTCGCGCAGGAAAATCGGTGCTTCTTATTGAAAAAGAAGCATTCGGCGGACAGATAACGCTCTCCCCGCATGTTGAAAACTACCCGTTCACACGCCCGATGAGCGGCAATGAGCTTGTTGAAGTGCTTGTTGAACAGGTCATGAATCTCGGTGCGGATGTTGAAGTCGGTGCCGTCGTTGATGTCAGCGAAAATGCGGACAAAACAGTGACGGTACGAACCGATTATCAGGAATTTACGGGACGAACGCTTATAATTGCCACCGGACTTAAACACAGATTGCCCGGCGCGGAGGGCGAACAGAAATTTATCGGCAGCGGAATATCATTTTGCGCAGTTTGCGACGGTGCGTTTTTTAAGGATAAAGCCGTTGCGGTCATCGGCGGAGGAAACACAGCCGTTCAGGATGCGATATATCTTTCAAAGATTTGCAGCAAGGTTTATCTGATTCACCGCCGCAGCGAATTTCGTGCAGAAAAACATGTTGCGGACGGACTTGCTGCCTGCGCAAACATTGAGCCGGTTCTGAACAGCACCGTTGCGCGCTTCATCGGGGAAGGCAAGCTTTCCGGAATCGTTGTTAAAAATCGCGAAACGGGTGAGGAAAGGGAGCTTTCGGTCAGCGGCGCATTCATTGCCGTTGGGTTTGCGCCGAACAACGGTGTGTTTGCGGAGCTTGTGAAGCTTGATGAGAGCGGTTTTATCCGTTCGGGCGAGGACTGCAAAACTTCCAGACCGGAGATTTTTGCAGCGGGGGATTGCAGAACAAAATCCGTAAGACAGCTTGTGACAGCGGGTGCGGACGGCGGTGTTGCGGCGATTGCGGCCTGCGAATACATTGACAGTATGCAGAATGCAGAAAAAGCTGCGGAAAGCTGAAACGGAACGCATTGCAGAATATCGGATTCTATCAAGAAGGAGCTATTTTGAACATGGATGAAACAAAAAATGTGAATAATATGAGCACGAGCGGTTCGGAAACGGAGCAGCGAGAAAATTACGGTCAGCCGCATTTTGCGTATTTTCAAAACAGCAGGTGTGAGTATTTTCCCTGCCACAAACTGCCTGAAAACGGTTTTTTCAACTGCCTTTTCTGCTATTGTCCGCTGTATGCATTGGGCGATAAATGCGGCGGGAATTTCAAATTCATTGCGGGCGGCGTGAAGGACTGCTCTGCATGCGGCCTTCCGCACAGCGAAGCGGGCTATGCCTATATAACCCGAAAATATCCCGAAATCATGGAAATAGCAAAACAAAACTCGAACGCGAATGAGGAATGACCGCCGAGCTTAAGCGGTTTGAAAACCGAAAAGTGTGAATTAATTGTAAAATAAAGCATTAACAAGCCCGCAGCATTTGCCGTGAATCCGGAAGTGCTGCGGGCATTTATTCATTTCATTATTCAATTCCGAAAAAGCTATTGGCAGTTTTATAAGCTGCGGAGCAGACTTCCTCTGCGGAAATGCCGCGAACTTCCGCAATTTTTTCTGCCGTAAGGTGCATAAACCCGGGGTGGTTGCGTTCGCCGCGATGCGGCACGGGGGTCATGTAGGGGCAGTCCGTTTCCAGCATGATGCTGTCGAGCGGCAGCTTTTGAACAACTTCAACGGGTTTTTTTGCGTTTTTAAAAGTTACGGCTCCGCCGAAACTGAATTTCAGTCCTAAGTCAAGGCATTCAAATGCCGTTTCAACGCTTCCGGAATAGCAATGCATAACTCCGCGCAGTCCGTCACGGTGTGCGTGAAGAATGTCCATGCAGTCCCCGAATGCTTCGCGAATATGGAGCACAACGGGATAACCGAGCTGCTTTGCAAGCTCAAGCTGTTCCGCAAACCATTTTCTCTGACAATCGCGCGGGGAAAGGTCATAGTGATAATCCAACCCGATTTCACCGAGAGCAAGCATTTTTTTGTGCTGCAAAATATCTGAAATTCTGTCCATCATCGCATTATCCATTGCGGAAACATCGTGCGGATGCATTCCGACGGTTCCGTAAATGAAGGGATAGCGATCGATGAGTTCAATCGTTCGGTCAGCGGTGCGAACATCGCAGGCAACATCGATAATGCGTGTGACGCCGCTTTCGAAAAGCTTAGGAATCAGCGAATGCCTGTCCTCGTCAAAGGCTTCATCCGAAAGGTGGGCATGTGTGTCGAAAAGTTCCATAAAATAAACACTCCGTTGGACAATAAAGTAAAAACAGGCAGCAATATAATAATACAATGCCGCACGGACCGAGTGACAAACACGGGCTGCATTTTTATGCGGCGGGTGAAGGCAATCACTTTGCCCGGCGGCAGATCGTACTTGTTATTTCATTACCGAAATTTGTGAGCAGGACACTCAGTTCGCCGTCTGTTCACAGCCCATGCTGCGCACAAAGCCGTTGATAGGTCCGACGCCGGACAGCTTTTCGGCGTTGCCGGAGCCGTTTTCGCCGAAACTGACAACAACCAATGCGGGAACCTGCATCACGCCGTAGCGCAGAGCAAGCTCGGGCTCGTCTTCCGCATCAACAACATCATATTTGATTCCGGCTCGGTCGAGAATCGCCTTTGCCGCTTTGCAGTTCGGGCAGGTTTTTGTTGTGAAAAGCGTATATGCAGCCGCGACATCGGGGGATGCGTTTTTTTCAGCGGCGGCGGCAGCTTCGGCTTCGCGTTGCTTATGCTCGCGGTAGTCCAGTATGCTGTACACCTTCCTGTCCTTAAACTCCTGAACTTTGCCGTCGTTCCAATTCTGCACCGGGCGGTAGTAACCGGTGATTCGGCTGTAAACCTCGGTTTTGCTTCCGCAATGCGGGCATGTGTGCTGCTCGCCTGCAAGATAACCGTGCGTGCGGCAAACCGAGTAGGTGGGGGAGATGGTATAGTAAGGCAGCTTATAATTCTCCGCAATTTTGCGAACAAGGGTCGCCGCACTCTGCCAATCGGGCAGTTTTTCACCGAGGAAGGTGTGGAACACCGTGCCGGAGGTATAGAGCGTTTGCAGCTCGTCCTGAATATCCAGTGCAGAGAAAATATCTTCCGTATAGTTGACGGGAAGATGTGAGCTGTTGGTGTAATAAGGCGTTTCACCCTCTTTTCCGGCGGTGATTATGCCGGGGAAGTTCTTTGCGTCGTATTTTGCAAAGCGATACACGGTGGACTCCGCCGGAGTTGCCTCAAGGTTGAACAATTCCCCGTCGTACTGTTCCTGATAGTCGGAAAGCCTGCCGCGCATATGGTTCAAAACCGCCTTTGTGAATTCCTGCGCCTCTCTGTGCGACAGGTCCTCGCGCAGCCAGCTTGCGTTAAGGCAAGCCTCGTTCATGCCGACAAGTCCGATGGTGGAAAAATGGTTGTTGAACGAACCGAGATAGCGTTTTGTATAGGGATAGAGTCCTTCGTCAAGCAGTCTGCCGATAACGGTACGCTTTACATGCAGCGAACGTGCGGCAATGTCCATAAGCTTGTCAAGCCTCTGATAGAACTCCTGCTCGTTTGCGGAAAGGTAAGCGAGGCGCGGCATGTTCAGCGTAACAACGCCGACGCTGCCGGTGCTTTCACCGCTTCCGAAAAATCCGCCGCTCTTTTTGCGCAGCTCGCGCAGATCAAGGCGCAGACGGCAGCACATGGAGCGGATATCGCTGGGCTTCATGTCGCTGTTGACATAGTTGGAGAAATACGGTGTGCCGTATTTTGCCGTCATTTCGAACAAAAGCCGGTTGTTTTCGGTGGGGGACCAATCGAAATCCTTAGTGATGGAATAAGTCGGAATCGGGTACTGGAAGCCCCTGCCGTGCGCATCGCCGTCTATCATGATCTCGATGAAGGCCTTGTTGACCATGTCCATTTCTTTTTTGCAGTCACCGTAGGTAAAATCCATGGGTTTGCCGCCGACGATTGCAGGACGGTCGCGCAGATCATCCGGAACGGTCCAATCAAGGGTGATATTGGAGAACGGTGCCTGAGTGCCCCAACGGGAAGGGGTGTTCACACCGTAAATAAAGCTTTCGATGCACTTTTTGACCTGTTCATAGGTCAGATTATCCGTGCGGACAAACGGTGCAAGGTATGTGTCGAATGAACTGAACGCCTGTGCGCCCGCCCATTCGTTCTGCATGATACCGAGAAAATTGACCATTTGGTTGCAGAGCGTTGAAAGATGCTTTGCAGGGGAGGACGTTATTTTGCCCGCGACACCGGAAAGACCCTCTTCGATAAGCTGGCGCAGCGACCAACCCGCGCAATAACCCGTCAGCATTGAAAGATCATGCAGATGGAATTCGCAGGTGCGGTGAGCATTTGCAATTTCGTCGTCGTAAACTTCACTGAGCCAATAGTTGGCAGTTATTGCGCCGCTGTTGGAAAGAATAAGCCCGCCCACGGAATAGGTGACGGTTGAATTCTCCTTGACGCGCCAATCGGTGACGTTCAGGTATTTGTTAACCGTGTCACGATAGTCGAGGAAAGTGTTTTTCATGTTGCGCAGCTTTTCGCGTTGGCGTCGATAGAGAATATATGCCTTTGCGACATCTGCATAGCCGGCTTGAATGAGAACGGACTCAACACTGTCCTGAATGTCTTCGACATTCACAAGTTCATCCTTAACTTTGGATGAAAAATCGGCTGTAACCTTCAGCGCGAGCAGATCCAAAACATCGGGATGACAAGGTTTTTGCCGGGATTGGAATGCGAGGCTCATTGCGTCCTTGATTTTTGTAAGGTTGAAATCAACGATGCTGTTGTCCCTCTTGATAACTCTATACATATTGTTTTACCTCCGAAAGCAGAATAAATTCGAGAATGATTCTATCGTCTGTTTTTATTATAGCATAGCGCAGCGGAAGCTGCAAGGGTTTTGGGCGACATTTGAACACTATATTTTGGCACTCGGCATCGAGTCAAGCCCAAGATGTTGTGTTGCGCTTTGGACAATACATATTTTCGTACCGAAAGAGTAGGATATAATCAAATAACAAAAATCGTTTTCAATTATCAAAAACAGAAACGGTGCGGGAACGAAGTCATTCCCATATAAATATATTGAGCACATTTTGTGCACGGAAACAACGTTGATGGTATATGATAAAAGACGCAGAGGTATAAAAACAAAGGTTATACAATGAATCGGTTTTATACTGAATGCCGAGAAAAAGTTGAAAACAGCGGACAACCCGATATTTGAGAGCAAACCCTCGGACTGTCCGCTTTTATCTTTTGTGTCGTAAAAAATACTGTGTTCAGCTTTCGAAGCTTATCCTGCTTGAGAGCAGGGAAACTTCGGGCGAATTGCCGCCCGGTGCAACGCAGAGCAAGCCGCCGCCGCAGCTGAAGCTGCGTTCCGTTCCGTCCGCTTCAATGAGCCGACAGCGGCAGGGGACAACGGCCGTCACGAACGGGGCGTGGCCTGCAAGAATGCCAAGCTCGCCTTCGGTGCCGCGCACGGAAAGGCTCAGGGCGGAACCCGAGAAAGCATCACCGTCGGGGGTTGAAATTTTAAGGGTATAATCTTTCATACTGCACCTGCTGCAATAAACGCTGTGTGCGGGAGACATTAATTATGTTCCCGAAACACTATAAGTTCTGATTTTTTGCTTTTTCAACCGCTTCATCAATCGAGCCGACAAAGAGGAAGGCGGATTCGGGCAGGTCATCATGCTTGCCTTCGATAATTTCGCGGAAACCGCGAATCGTTTCGTTGAGCGGAACATATTTGCCCTTAAAACCGGTGAACTGCTCCGCAACCGTAAGCGGCTGAGAGAAGAAACGCTGAACCTTGCGTGCGCGCGAAACGGTCAGTTTGTCTTCATCGGAAAGCTCATCCATGCCCATTATAGCAATGATGTCCATAAGTTCGTTGTAACGCTGCAATATGCGCTGAACTTCTCGGGCAATTGCATAGTGTTCAGCACCGACAACTTCGCGGGAGAGGATTCGGCTCGTTGACTCAAGCGGGTCAACTGCGGGATAGATGCCTTGGGAAGCAATGCTTCTGCTCAAAACCGTTGTTGCATCAAGATGCGCAAAAGTGGTTGCGGGTGCGGGATCGGTCAAGTCATCCGCGGGCACATAAACCGCCTGAACGGAGGTTATCGAACCCTTTTTTGTTGACGTTATGCGTTCCTGCAATGCGCCCATTTCATTTGCAAGCGTGGGCTGATAGCCGACAGCGGAGGGCATTCGCCCCAAGAGTGCGGAAACTTCGCTGCCTGCCTGCGTAAAACGGAAGATGTTATCAATGAAAAGCAGAACATCCTGATGCTCCTCGTCGCGGAAATATTCCGCCATTGTCAAGCCGGAAAGGCCGACGCGCATTCTCGCTCCCGGCGGTTCGTTCATCTGTCCGTAAACAAGTGCGGTTTTTTCAAGAACGCCGGATTGCTTCATTTCGTTATAAAGATCGTTGCCCTCGCGTGTGCGTTCGCCGACGCCGGTAAATACGGAGATGCCGCCGTGCTGGGTGGCAATGTTGTTGATAAGCTCCATGATGATAACCGTTTTGCCGACGCCCGCGCCGCCGAACAAACCGATTTTTCCGCCTTTGGCATACGGGCAGATCAGGTCAATGACTTTGATGCCCGTTTCAAGAATTTCGGTGGAAGAGGAAAGCTCCGCATATGCGGGAGGCGTGCGGTGAATAGCCCAATGTGCACAGTCCTTCGGGGCTGGCTTTTCGTCCACGGGGTCGCCGAGAACATTAAAAATCCTTCCGAGTGTTTTCCTGCCGACGGGAACGCTGATTGCAGCTCCGGTGTCGGTAACGGTTTCACCGCGCTTGAGGCCGTCGGTGGATTCCATCGCAATGCAGCGAACGGTGTTGCCGCCGATATGCTGAGCAACTTCAACCGTCAGCGTTTTATTGCCGATCGGAACAGTGAGTGCATTGTTTATTGCGGGCAGCCGCCCATCGGGAAAGTGAACGTCAATGACCGGGCCGATAACCTGGGAGACAGTTCCTGTAAGTTTTTTTGCCATTTTATAAACTCCTTTCGGAAACGGAGTGGTAGAGTGTTGTGAAGCGTTTACGCATCGGCACCGGCGATAATCTCCGTCAGCTCCTGCGTGATCGCGCTTTGCCGCGCACGGTTGTATTCAAGCTGCAAATCGTCCATCATGATGCCTGCATTTTTTGTTGCGCTGTCCATTGCAACACGCCGTGCCGCAACTTCGCACGCAAAGCTTTCTCGAACGGCACCGAACAGCATTGAACATATATATTCTGGAACAACGGCATTCAGGACGGTTTCACTGTCCGGCTCGAATTCGGCGGGGCGTGCGGAGCCGCCGGACGGCCTTTCAAAAGGAAGCAGACAGGAAAGGTGCGCCTCGCATTGCATAACCGAAATGTATTCGGTTGACACGAGAAGCAGCCTGTCAAATTCATCGTTAAGGTAGCGTTTGCAAAGGTCGTCGCAAAGCTCTGCACATTCCTGCACGGTGAAAGCTTCCGCGCCGTAACTGCGTTTCGTCAGAGTGTTCCAACGTTCAAAGCCGCGTCTGCCGATGGGAATAACCTCTATTATGTCGTAACCACCGGAGCTTTCATCGTCGTCAGCTGAAGAAAACGCTTCCGCCGCCTTGCGAAATGCGCCTGCGTTATAGCCGCCGGCGAGTCCTCTGTCGCCCGCAATAACGATGAGGATTGCTCTTTTGCCGCTTCGCGGTTTGAGAAAGGGCGAGGAAGCGCATTCGCTTGATGATGCGAGCTGCGCCATTACGGTTCCGAACGCATCAAGATAGCTTCGCGATGCGGCAAGTTTTTCGGTTGCCTTTCGGATTTTGCTTGCGGCAACAAGCTGCATTGCGCGGGTCAGGTGCAGTGTTGAATCAACGCTCTTTATTCTTGTTTTGAGCAGCTTGATGTTTGCGCTCATTGTAAATAACCTCTGTTATCTGTTTATCTGTTGAACCCGCGGAATGTTCACGGGCGGAACTTTTCGGCAAGTTTCGCAAGCGCGGAATTCAGCTCGTCAATATCCGCCTGTTCGTATTGCCCTGCATCAAACCTGTTCAAAAGGTCGGAGTATTCGCTTCGGAGCAGTTCGTACAGTGCCGCTTCGTAATCGGAAACGCTTTCAACGGGAATATTGTTGAGCTTTCCGTGCGTAACAGCGTAAATAATTGCCGTTTGGCAGCCCACGGTGACGGGGGAATTGCGCTTTTGCTTCAGCACCTCAACAATGCGTTCGCCCAATGCAAGCCTTGCCTTTGTGTCTGCATCCAAATCGCTTCCGAACTGAGCAAAAGCCTGAAGTTCGCGATACTGGGAATAGAGCAGTTTCAGCTCGCCGGAAACCTTTTTCATGGGTTTGAGCTGAGCCGCGCCGCCGACACGGCTGACCGAAATGCCGGGGTTGATTGCGGGGCGAATACCTGAATGGAAGAGTTCCGTTTCAAGGAAAATCTGTCCGTCCGTGATGGAAATAACGTTTGTCGGGATGTATGCGGACACGTCACCCGCCTGTGTCTCGATGATGGGCAGGGCCGTGATCGAACCGCCGCCGTACTCGGGCGCAACGCAGGCTGCACGTTCAAGCAGGCGCGAATGCAGATAGAATACATCGCCCGGATATGCTTCACGTCCCGGCGGGCGGCGAATCAGCAGCGAAAGTGCGCGGTAAGCAACGGCGTGTTTGCTCAAATCATCGTAAACAATGAGAACATCCTTGCCCTTTTCGCGGAAATACTCGGCCATTGCGCAGCCGGAATAGGGAACAATGTATTGCACGGGTGCGCTTTCGGAAGCGGAAGCGCAAACGATGACAGTGTAGTCCATTGCGCCTGCTTTTTGCAGCGTTTCGGTTGTCTGTGCAACGAGTGAGTTTTTCTGTCCGATCGCAACATAGATGCATATGACGTCCTTGCCGCGCTGGTTAATAATAGTGTCAATCGCAATGGAAGTTTTGCCCGTTTGCCTGTCGCCGATGATAAGCTCACGCTGTCCTCTGCCGATCGGAATCATGCTGTCGATAGCTTTGATGCCGGTTTGCAGCGGAACAGAAACACTTTTGCGGCGGATGATGCCCGGAGCTTCAGCTTCGATCGGGCGGGTTTCGGTGCAGTTGATGGGTCCCTTGCCGTCTATCGGGCCGCCGAGAGCATGGACAACTCTGCCCAAAAGCGCTTCACCGACGGGAACGGAAACTATCCTTCCCGTGCGGCGGACTTCGGTGCCCTCGTGAATGTCGGGTTCATCGGAAAGCACGGCGATTGAAACAACTTCTTCTTCAAGGTTCTGTGCAATACCGATGCTGCCGTCGTCAAACTCCAGCAATTCGTTGGAAACACAGCTGCGCAACCCGTGTGCTTTTGCAATGCCGTCTCCGAACAGAATTACCGTGCCTGTTTCGGCAGGTTCGATTTTTGTTCTGTAATTTTTAATTTGGTCTTTAATTAATGTGCTGATCTCTTCGGGCCGCAGGTTCATTATCTTGACCATCCTTTCATTGTGAAAACAACTCCGAGCAGTGCCGCTTAAAAAGCGGAGGCCGAATCCTTTTTTGAAGGAAAGCTTTAATCAGAGTCGATTAATGTGCTGTTTTGCCCATAAGCTCACGCAGATTGTCCAAATCCTTCCTGACGCTTGCGTCAATCACGCGCCCGTCAACGCGGACAATAAGTCCTCCGATAACGGAAGGGTCGATTTCAAACAACAGCTCAATGCGCTTGCCTGTGATTTTTTTGAGTTTTGTGCGGAGTGCATTCACTTCGCCGTCCGTAAGCGGCACGGCGGAAACGACTTCCGCCTCGGCAATGCCGTTTTCGGCATAGTAGAGGAGCTTAAACTCATCCGCACATTCGGAAAAACGGTCAATATAGCCGCGTTCCGTAAGCAGCTCGATAAAATTATCCACGTATTCCGGAACTCTGCCGTTCAGAGCATCGTGAACGGCAGCCAGTCTGTCTTTGAGCGGAATATCGGGCGTTTTCAAAAAGCTGACATACAGCGGATTTTCTTTAAAAAGCCGACTGCACAGCATAACAGCATCGAAAACTTGTTTTAAATATCCGTCGGACGCATTGTCCTCTTCCTTTGCCGCAAGGAAGAGTGCGCCGCCGTATTCCTTACTGATTGTTGACATCTTCGTTACCAATCTCGTCTATCGCCGAATCAATGAGCCGCCTGTGCTCACTGCCGTCAACGCTGCGTGCAAGCAGCTTTTCGGCAACATTGACGGAAATGTCCGCAATTCTGCGCCGCATTCCGTCGGCGGCCTTTTGCTTTTCAAGCTCGATTTCCGCATTTGCGCGCCGCATGATATCCGCCGCCTGCGATTGTGCATCGGAGATTATCTCGCTGCCGCGCCTGTCGGCATTCTCCTTTGCCGATTTCAAAAGCGCGTCGCATTCGGAGTCGGCATGCTCAAGCTTTTGCGAATAGGTCAGGCGATCCTGCTCTGCGGAGCGCAGAGCTTCATCGGCCTCGCTGTAAACCTTGTCCACTGCGGCCTGCCTTTCGGCAAGCATTTTGCGCACGGGCTTGTAAAGAAATTTTTTGATAATGAAAAACAATATCAAAAGGTTGCAGAGCGAAATCAGAATCGACCAGATGTTAACGGAAATAACATCCAAAGTTGGCATTTTTGTTCACTCCGAAAACTTTATTGGCCGATTGCGGCCTTAAGCACATCAACAAAGCGCGCAGGCGCAACGAAAATCAGCAGAATCGCGATAACGAGTGCGTAAATACCGGTGGTTTCGGCGATTGCGCAGCCCATGATCATTGTTGACGTAACGGCACCTTTTGCCTCGGGTTGACGACCGATGGCTTCGCAAGCCTTTGCAACGGCGTTGCCCTCACCGATACCGGGGCCGATACCCGCGATCATTGCGATACCCGCACCGAGTGCGCAGCAGCCGAGCATGATTGCAACAGCAAGTTCCATTTGTTCTTTCCTCCTGTTTGCCGCAGCGTTCTGTATGCTGCGGTTCTTTTGTTATTTTTAATCCTTGAAACCGACGGGAAACGATGTTTTGAAAGAACGTTCGCCGCGGACGGTTTAACAATTCGTTTTTTGCGGGACTAAGCTTTTTGAGTTCCCGTCGTTCGCTGTTTTCTCTTTGCTTTGCGCTCCCGACGCTCAAGCCATTTGTCTTCGGGGAAGCCTCCGGCAATGTTAAGCATTGTGAGCATTGCAAATATGAACGCCTGCAGGCATCCGCTGAACACGTCGAAATAAATGCTCAGCACGGCGGGAAGACCGACCTGAAGGAACGGAATGCTTCCGAGCACGCCGGGGAGTTTCCCGAATACCGCTGCCGAGACTGACGCAAGCCCTGCTGCAATAAGCGCAGAGACGACCGAGCCGGAGAGTACATTACCGTAGTGACGAAACGCCATCGAAATAGGCGTCGCAACTTCACCGAGGATGTTGAGCGGCGTGAACGGCAGGAACGGTTCGGTGAAGCCCTTGAGGTAGTATCCGAGGCCGCCCTTGAGCTTGTAATGAGTGATTATAATGAAAACAAGCAGCGACCAGCCGAAAACAACATTGAAATCGGAAGTCGGCGGGAACAGTCCCAGCAGGGACTGAAGGCTTGAAAACAGCGAAAGCGCCATTATTGCCGCAACAAAAGGCGAGAATGCCCTGAAAAAATCACCCATGTTCTCGTGAACGAGGGAATCGGTTTTTTCAACTATCCACTCTGCAATGAGGTGGCGGCGGCACCTGATGCCGGAATTCAGCCCGTGCGCGAGGAACAGGCAAAGCGCCGATATTGACACCATAACGAGCCACGAGTTGACCTGCGACTCGGTCAGCTGAAGTTTTTGCAGCGGAAAATCAAACTCCGCAAGTATCACTGCGCCGGTGATGGAGATTCCGCTTTCGACCGGGTGCGTCAGAACACGGATAACGATTCCACCCAAAAGGGGCAGAAGAATTCCCGCAATCAAAATGCAATCAACAATTTTGAAGCCTACGGACGGCTTTTTTTCGGGCACGGGGGCGGACGCACCGCACCGCGCGGTTTCATTTGCAGAAACGTTCATATTTTTCCTTCAATAATGCTTTTAAAGCAAAACTATCGGCAATAGCCGAAAACCGTTAAAATTATTTGTCCGAACCGCCGTCAGTTTGAAAATCCTCACGGTGAGTCAGTCTGTATGCGGCGATGATGAGCCGCGGGAAAAGGTAGGGAACGAGTGCCGCAATTGTGTTGAAGCAGCTCAGTGCAATACCGAGGATCATAAGCACAAGCAGCATCAGCGTGCGCAGGGAGTGGGAAAAGCGAACCTTGCGCTTTACTTCATCCTGCTGAAGGGTCACGCTGTGGGAAACGGTTTGCGCCATAAGAAAAAAGTTGAGCACCGAACCGGCTGTTCCGAGCAGAGTTCCGAACAGTACGGGGAGATTCCAACAGCGGAGCATCAAAAACACGGCGTTCATAATTGCACCGAGAACGATTGAACCGATAAGGATTCTCATTGTTTCTTTCATCACAACAGGATCGATTTTTTTCATTGGATGCAGATACCCCTGTACCTTTCAATCAATTTTTTTCATTCCCTGCATTATACCATTTTTGCTTCTGCAAGGCAACGGGTCAGAACCAATCATATGCAAAAAAAACGTACATTTGAACCGTTTTGCCCGAAAAAACGGACTGCACCGCAGCACAGGCAGTCCGAAAATTCAAAAAAATGATGAAACACAGCCGCAAAGCCACCGCCGATGCAGAAAGGTTATTTCTGCTTGGGTACGGCGGGAGAAATGTAGTTCGACTTGAAACGATCGTAATAATAGGTAACGTTCGCTTCGCTGAACCAGACTTCGAACTGATCATCGTATTCTATGTCGCTTGCAGCAGCAAGTGCACCGTCATAGCTGAGGTTCCATACTTCATCCCCTTCAACGTAGGGCATCGGTCCCTTTGCAAGGCTGCGGTTTTCAACAACGTAGCGGATGCTGCCCTTGGCGGTGATTTTTACGATACGTTTCCCGTCCGTGGTTTCGAAGTATTGTGAGGATGTGTTTTTGTTCGAAAGCTCGGGAGGAAGTTGCTCAATGCCGTGCGCATAATAAGCACCGATGAGAAGGGGCTTTTCGTAATCTTCAAACAGAGTGTTATGAATCAGATAACCCCAGCGGAGAAAAACATCACCCTGCATGTTTTCATCGTTGCCATACCGCGCAATAAGGTCAATGAAGTCATCATAGGAAACTCCGACCGAAAGGATGGAATCGATTTCGGAAGCGGTTACGGAAGCTGTGTCGAAGGTGTAGGCGGGCAGCGTGCCGGAGGCATCCGGTTCGGCAGTGCTTTCGCTTTCGTCGGAACTGTATTGAAGCAGCAGCTGATCGACGGTGAAACAATCCTCCGGAACAAAGAACGGAACATCGCCTTTTTCGTTCACAAAACTGTTATACCGGGTTACGAAGGTTGAAAAGCTGTCGAGACTCTGTTCGCTGACATTAAGTTGAATATAGGCAATAATTTCTTCCTCATCCGGGGCAACATCGGCGGTGATTTCCTCGTAAAGCTTTGAAATAATCTTTTTGTTGCGTAAAAAGCGTGCAAGGAATCCGCGATATTCGGCAAAGGAGTATCCCTTGTCTTCGCGGAATGCAGCTTCAACCGTTTTGGAATCCAAGGCCGGTGCGGCGCTTGCCGTGCTGTTGTCCGCAAGAGTCTTGCTGTATTTTTCAAATGTCAGGTCGCACTGCGTCTGCAATTCGTTTTGAACTTCGTCTTCGTCTTCCGCAGTCAGTTGAATATTAAGCTCCTGAGCTTTGCTCAAAGCAACACCGTAGCGGACGACTTCATCAAGAACTGTTTCAAAATACTCCTGAGCGTCAACTGCACCATGGGTAAGGTAGTAATATTTTTGGTTTGTTGTGTAGAATCTGTCGAAATCAAACAGCGTGATATCAACCCCGTTAACGCTGAGCGCGACGGGATTGATACCGTAATCAGGTGTTTTCTGAGGGTTGCAGCCGCCGGCAGCAAGAACAGCGCACATGGCGGCAACAAGCAGCGCAAGGAGCTTCTTCGGCAATTTCATGTTTATGACCATAACCTTTGCAGCGCAAAAGTTTCCTTTCGATTGAATCAGTAAAAGAGCGTTTCAAAAAAGAACCTGTACCCGCGCAGATAAGTTCGGACAAACCGTTTTGCGCGGGTGAAAAAACCGAATGCTTCACCGATTTATTTTGCGGCTTTTGAATACTTGTCAATAAGCAGCAGCACGAGTTCGGTGCATTTTTCCATGCCTTCAACGGTCACATGTTCATACGGTCCGTGGCAGGCAAAATCGCCGGTGCCGAGATTCGGACAGGGAAGCCCCATAAAGCTGAGCCTTGCTCCATCGGTTCCGCCGCGGATGGGTGCAACTTTGGGCACAAGCCCGATGGATTTTGCGGCTTCAACCGCGTTGTCGATAAGGTGCATACAGGGACGGATTTTTTCAACCATGTTGAGATACTGGTCGCGGACGGTGCATTCAACGGTACCGCTGCCGTATTTTTCGTTAAGGATTTTAACGGCGTGAGCAAGAGTTGCTTTACGCGCAGTCATGATTGCTTCGCTGTGGTCGCGAATGATATAGTCCATTTCCGCACGTTCCACATTGCCGCTCATGTCCGTAAGGTGGAAAAAGCCCTCATACCCTTCTGTGTTGGCCGGCGTTTCATCCGGCAGCATGGAGTTCAGCTCCATTGCAACCAACAGTGCGTTTATCATTTTGTTTTTTGAATCGCCGGGATGAATATTAAAACCGTTTACAACGATTTTTGCGGCCGCAGCATTAAAGTTTTCGTATTCGATTTCGCCTTCAGCGCCGCCGTCAACGGTGTACGCAAAGTCTGCACCGAATTCGGCAACATTGAAATTGTCCGCACCGGAGCCGACCTCTTCATCGGGGGTAAAGCCGATGCAAAGTTTGCCGTGAGGACGGTTTTCGGAAATGACGCGTTCAATTGCGGTCATGATTTCGGCAATGCCTGCTTTGTCATCGCCGCCGAGAACTGTTGTTCCGTCGGTCACGATGAGCGTTTTGCCCTTTAGGGAAGGCAAATGGGGAAGCTTTTTGGGAGAAAGCACACGGCCGCTTGTGCCGAGAACAACGTCGCCGCCGTCATAGTTTTCAATGATTCGCGGCTGAACATTTTCGCCGGAAAAATCCGGAACGGTGTCCATATGCGCAATGAAGCCGATTGCGGGGCAGCTTTCACAGCCGGGTGTTGCTGCAACGGAGGCATAAACATAGCATTTATCATCAACCCTTGCGTTTTCAACGCCGATTGCGTGAAGCTCTTTTACAAGAAGATTTGCAAGGTCAAATTGTCTTTCAGTCGTGGGGACGGATGAACTGTCCTCGGAGCTTGCGGTGTGGATTCTTACATAATTCAAAAAACGTTCGTAGGTCTTCATGTTGATACTCCTTTTTTATGTAAGCAGTGATTAAAAGGAGAGAACACTCCGTGCCCGTTCTCCGAATTAATCAACGATTACTTAGGAAACTCTTATCAAAAGCTGTTCAGCAAAAGCGTTTTGTTCAGAGTATTCCCAAGTTCATAAGTGTATTATATCACAAAGCTCGGCGGAATAACAGCCGTTTTCGGCACTCATTTGTTAAAAAAATGTGGAATATTTATGAAAGAGGAAGAACGACTCCGCAGAGAAATATATGATTAATACCGCTTGCTTTTTGTTCCGCAATGCATTATAATGTATCCGTTCGAGATTCGAACAATTTGCTCGGGGCATTAGCACAGTTGGTAGCGCGCAACGTTCGCAATGTTGAGGTCAGGGGTTCGACTCCCCTATGCTCCACCAATGCAGCTCAAATACGAACCGCAGGTGTTTTTCATCAAAGAAACGTTCGGGTTGGTGTTTGAGAGATAAAGTTCACGGCTGTTGCATCAAGCAACAGCCGCTTTTCTTTGGTTTAATCCAAGCCCAATTCTTTTTTCAGCAATCGAATGCCTTTGGTTACAGCATTCACGCGCTGCGTTCCCATAGCAGCCGCGCACTTTTCGATATCTTTGATCTCCTGTTTCGACAGTCGAAAGCCGATTTTCTCGGTGCGCGGGTTTTCTGTGGGCCGCCCCATTTTTTTCTCGCCGATAATAATCACGTCCTCTCTTGATTTACGGGGCAAGACATGATGCAATGTAGGCACGAAAGTGCGGCGGCAAGTTCCTCCCCGTTCGTGTGGCAGCTGGTTGCCTTACTTACTTTATCCAATAGGGCTTCCGGCTTTTTCAGTATTTCTTCTTTGCTTTCGCTGTCTTTTATGATTGTCACCACCATGCGGATAACCGTCTTAAATTGATAATCGGTCATACCTTCCGTAGACGGCCCCTGGGGAAAGCCTAACATTGTTTTTCCCGGTTCAAGCGAAGCGGACTCATGCAGAAAGCGTGATTTTTGAGTACGTCAAACAGACCTGCTCGGGCCACCCGTTTTCTGTTGGTTTTTGTGCAGATTAGTTATACACGAAAGCAGCAAACCGGGCAACCCTTCTTGAGCTGCCCGGTTTTGTTTTTTGACTGTTGCAGCAACCCTTGGCTTTCGGAGCTGAAGCAGCAGTTTCACGCTGTCTTTCGGCTCCGAACGACCGTGCTTGCAGATACGGTTATGCTGCGCCAATGCTCCTGCGAAGCACAAGAAGCGCATCGAGTGAGTCAACGCATCCGTCTCCGTTAAAGTCCATAATGAGTTCGTTGCCATCGGTTTCCAACCCGAGTGCGTATCTCATAATCAGCAAAGCATCATATGTTGTGATTTCACCATCGTGGTTCACATCACCGATCATCCAATAGCACGCCGTAATGGTTCTGTTCTCCGTAACATTGGTGGGATCGCCGTCCCAGCGGTCAAAGATATAGCCGGCGTGTTCGGGCGCGTCGGGAAGTATCGCATCCCGTCCATGTTCGACATAAAGAACAGCAATGGGGTCCCCGTTCCAGCCGTCAATCAGGGTAACTTCATACACGTTGATCGTGCATGTTGCGTCAACAACCAGATCTTCGGCAGGCATTGTTTCGGGAACAGCCCATCCCGAGAATGTGTATCCTTCGGGTACATCATACGCGGGAGTTATGATCGCCGCACCGTATTCATATGTTTGGACGCTGTACCCTTTGCCGTTGACCGTATAGGTTATCGTGTAGGTATTAACGATCCAAACAGCAGTGACGGTTATATTTGCAGCAGGAAGAACACCGTCTTCGGGCATTCCATCCCAAGCGTCAAAGGTATAACCGAGCTTTTCCGGATCTTCCGGAACAGTGATAACATCACCTTCATATCCCGTAAACGTGAAATACGTCTCACCATCAACCATGAAGGATACCGTATACTTTCCATCTTCAACGAGTGTCGCATCGAGCACGATGTTCTCCGCCGGCATGGTGGCGGGAGTATCCCAGCCCGAGAAAGTGAAATGGTCAGGAACTTCATATGCGGGAGCAAAGACTTCTTCACCGTAAGCATAAACCTGTATTGCGTAAATCTCACCATTGATATTGTAAGTAACGGTGTATTCGTTTACAGTCAGTGCCGCATCAAGAACAAGGTTCTCGGCAGGCATGGTTTCCGGAATGTCCCAACCGGAGAAGGTGTGTCCCTCGGGAACGGTGTATTCGGGTGCGGAAACCACCGCTCCGAATTCATAGGTCTGAGCGGTGTATTCCTCACCGTTGATGGTGTAAGTGATCGAATAGCTGTTGGCCGAGTATTGAGCGGTAACGGTCATGTCTTCCGTAACGTTTGAGAAGTCCTTATCCCATCCGATGAAGGCATAACCCTCACGTTCGGGGGCTGTCGGCGCAATTGCGGCGGAACCGTGGGCAACACTCTGAGCGGAAAGAACAGTGCCGTCGTAGTCAACGAAGGTGACCGAGTGGTAAACCTGAGCGGTAATTGAACCGTTGTCGGATGTGAACGGAATGAGGGTAGGAGAAGTTTGCTGCACAGGCATATAGTAGAATTCCCTTATTTCAAGTTCAAGAGGAATCACAGTGCCGAGCTCTACGGATTCATTTACATGAAAATTCATGGTAAATATGGTTCCGCTTCCGCTGAACGGATTGGTAGGCATGATTGCCATGAAGGGAACCTGTCCCGGACGCGTGACAGCATCAGCGACGATCGTGCCGCCGTTGCCGATCATGTTTTGCCAGATATTTCCCTGAGCAATACCGTTACCGACGACGGAAAGCATATTTGTGTCGTACCTCACGAATGCCGTGAGAGCGTGAGATTCATACTCGCCTTCGATATTAAATACTACCGACACATCTGTGCCGGGAGCTGCCGTGACGTTTTCAACACTGAAAACAACGTCGTCAGTGGTCGGCGATCCGGTTTCCGCATATGCAGGGATCGTGATTGTGCTCAGAATGACAGCGACACTGAGCAGCATTGCGAAGAGTTTTTTCATTTTCGTCTCCTTATTTTTTATTTATATCGGGCGGCGTAAAACCGCCCGGTATAGGTTAATTAATTGCGTTGTTCGGTTTTCTGCCCGTACGGATTGAATTTTCAGGCTCCTTGCTCAGGGTCACTGACGACGGCTTCGATCAATCCCAGCGAGAATCTCATGATAAGCAGGGTATCGACGGCATTCACTGCGCCGTCCCCGTTGAAGTCTGCAGCGGCGATCTGTTCGGGCGTAAGGCTCTCGGTTGAAACTCCGAGAACATACCGCATAGCAGCAAGGGCATCAACAGCGTTGACCGTACCGTCTCCGCTGGCATCGCCGGAATTGGGAATCGGGCCGTACTTTGCGAGAACGGCCGTATTTGCCGTAACGCATGAGAAGTCACCTTCCCAACCGACAAAGATAAAGTTCTCCCTCTCCGGATCGGGCGGAGGAGTCGCTGCTTCGCTGTATTTTGCGGTTTTAATTGCAATTGTCCGTCCGTCCCAATCGACAAAGGTTACAAAGAAGCTTGCGTTCGGGTTGGGGGTAGGAGTGGGCACAGGTTCTCCCGTCGGCGTAGGCTCTCCCGTGGGTATGGGAGTCGTGGGATCCGTTACGACACCGCCTCCTCCGCCGCCGCCGATTCCGCCGGAACCGCCGCCGGAACCGCCCGAACCGCCTCCGCCTATGCTGCCCGTGGCGGAATTTCCTGTCACGTCATAATGCGGAACCTGTTCTGTCGTGCCGTCGCTGTTGTTCTTCGACAGGTCGTTGACCGTCATATCCATATTCTTTTCACCGGCTTCGGCGTCTTCGGGAATCCTGACCTTCATCTTCATGATTTGGCCGTTTCCGCCGAACGCCATCCCGCCGGACTCCGCTTTTGCGTCTATCGTGCCCGTGCTTGCGTCCGGACTGCCCGAGCCGCCCCCGCCGCCGATACCGCCGGGCGAAGACTGCTGAAGATCAAATTCTCCGCCGTTTTCAACAATTTCCTGAATCACCTGACCCGGCGTTATCTCAAGAACCTCTATGTCGCTTGCATCGTATTCAAGTGTCATGTCGAAACTGTTTGCTTCATAGTCGCCCTCAATAACGACTTCCGTTTCGATTTCCTCACCGGGACTGCCCGCTATTTCACCGAGAAGAACACATACGCCTGCGTCCTGCGTTGTTCCTTTCTCAATCTTGGTTATCGTCAAATCAACCGCATGGCAATAACTCTTGCGATAGATTCTGAATTCGTACAAATAGCCCGCCGCAAACTCGAAATCGTCATAGCATCCTGATATATTTCCATAGTTCGAAGCGATAAATCTGCTATGCGAATAGGTAATCAGTGACAAGATGCACCAATCATATGTTCCTGCCGGTATGCGAACCGACTTCGTTTCACCTGATACAGACTCAACATAGTTATATTGGGAATCCGATGCATTTACAGGTGCTTCTGCGTATCGTGGGATCGAATACTCGATTGATGAGTATAATTCTGAAGCTGATGAACACAATTCGCCTCCGTTCATGCTGAAGGCAAAGCCCTGGCCATATCCGCACGAATTCGCATCTGCATCGAATACCATGTGCCAACCAACGCATGTTGCCATCCACCCACTCTCTTCAGTCTCGTCAGCTCCATTGGGATTCTGATACAGTCCGCCGCTCTCATCTGTCAACCTGACAACTGCGGTTTGAACGCCGGGGTCTGAATAAAGTGCCCGAATCATAATATCCGAGGTTATCATTTTATCTGTATCAAAAAAGTCCCATGCCCCGAAAACAAGACCGTCATGCTCAGGCGGAGTCGGAAAGCTCTCCATATCTATATAGTTTCCGCCCTGCACCGTCCGCTCTTCAAAAATCTCCCCCGTCGAATCGTCAACAAATGTGATTTTGAAATCCGGAGCCGATGGTATCTCAATTTCAGGTTCACTGTCTCGCACGTAAATGCAGTAAATAGTTGCGGACCCGAAAGGCCTGTTGTGAATATATTCACCTGTTTCCGGCTTAAAGTTCCCCCATCCGTTAAGACCATCGTAGTGAACGATTGTCCCATGTTCATTATCAAAAGCCATATACCCGCAGGGGAGAATATTAGAATCGAAGAAACCCGCATATGACTTCATTCCCGTGCCGCCGATTATTGTGCAGATTCCGGTTGTTAGGTCAATGCTTTGCAGATAGGGCTCTGAATATGACTTATTAACGCCATAGGCATTTCCGTTTTTATCAATGCAGAACTCGTTTAGAAAAACTGGATTGCCATCTGCATCGAACGCCTGTATCGGAGCTATTTCTGTTAAAGTACCGAGCGGCAATGAAACTTCGTAAAGTGAATTATTGGTTCCCGGCTCATCATTAACCGCAAGAGCGTACAGCTTACCATTTGCATAATTATATGCCATTGCGGTTACAATCCTGTCCATCATCGCACCTGTATACAGCGTTTCAAGTGTCTCGGCATCTTTAACAGCAAACCGATTGCTGCCGCTTCTGTTTTCAAAGCAAAAGAGTTTACCCCCTGCATAGGTGGCTGCTGTTATGGAATAGGTGCTATCCTCTTTCCTGATGGTCGTATACTCAAAAACGTTATCATCGAACAAATCAATCCATTTACCTGCCCGGAAAGCGCGAATATTTGCAACAGGCATAATCTCCGGAACGCGAACCGTGAATTCGGCTTGAGAGTGTCCGTCGCTCGAATTCACCGAAAAAACGGTGCTGCCTGTACTTACCCCGTAAGCATAGCAATATTCGCCGTGAGCACCATCCGGAACATATATACTGTCATCACCAAGAATGTCGGTTCCCGGGTAAGCGATCGTCTCATCGGCTGATGTAATGTATACCTGTTTATCGAAGGCATCCTCGGGATAGACATAAATTTCATATTCTATCATTCGCTTTCCGTAAACGACAACCTCTTGCCCAACGAGTTCAATACGTTCGGTATATACAGGTTCGGTATTTCCGCGTGTTACTGTCAATTCCACCTTGGAGACACGAGTTGAAACATCGGTTGGATTATAGTGTGTTACATTAAACTCGTACGTGAATCCGGCTTCAAAAGTATAGTTATCGTAGCAGGCAGGAATATCTCCGGCATCGCTCATGAACAGATAGTCAACGCCCTCGTCAGCCTTCGTCGGAGCGATAAAGCACCAGTCATATGTACCAGCCGGAATGTTGATAAGCTGTTTTTTGCAATACATTGATGAATACGGTGAAAACTCCGCACTTGCGCCCTCCGGCAGCCTATATTCAAAGTTATCGTAGAATGTCTCGGGTTCTTCAATAACCGTCAGCGGCCATGTCCTCTGCTCCGGAATAATATCTCCGTATGTATCGGCATCTGCATCAATGAGCATCTGGCACCCGCGCGTAACCCAATCAGCATACGAACGGCTGCCTACTTCATAGCAGTTATTTACGATTATCGTTGCAGGAGCTTCCACCTCATGGTAGTAAGCTGTAACCGTGGTATCGTAGAGAAGATACTCGCCGTCATAGTTCTCATCGTATTCCCAGCAGGTAAAAGCGTAACCCTCATGTTCTGGCGGGGTGAGAAAGGTTGCTTCATCGAGTGTTGTGCCGACCTCGTATTGAGCCGTGCCGATCACGGAACCATCCATGCTGTCAACAAAAGTTACGGTAAACTTTGTTTTTTCTCTCGGAGGGAGTTCAATATCGTTTTTAATGTATATGTCATCAACTCCGGCAGGTGCGACGGTAACGTAACCGCAGGACCTCGCCGTAAGGTCATCCACATTTATTTCGTATAAATTATGATTGATATTGTACTGTGAATTGGTTCTGGATTCATAGAGTACGTAGAACAAGCCCGTCCGAAAATCGCAGACAGCCTTCCAAGGCACCTTACTGTATCCATCTGGTGCCTGAAAGTAGAACAGCCTCTTAACTTCACCGGTAGTCTTATCAATTTCATTGATTGTATGAGCCAGAAAGCCGTAAATTTTTCCGTCAAGTGATACAGCAATTTCTGTTACATTCTCTGACAGCTCCGCGATCATTGTCAAGTCGCCCGTATCAATATCCACACTATATAATGCGTATTTACTGCTCGATTGGCTTACGTAGGCAATTGCATACAGCGTATTGGTTGAATAATCATATGCCATGGATTGGGGGTGCAGCAGATTGGTTCTGCCCCAATAGTCAACAGTCTGTGTTGCCTCATCGATAACAATATACCTGAATTCGCGATACCCACTTGTCATGTAGCCGTAAATTTTTCCACCGACATAAGCGCATGACACTACATTGCAGTCTTTTACTTCTTCGGATGACAGTTCGGCTGCCACTTCCGCTCTCTCGGGCAGGCCGCTTGAAAATTTGTATAAAACAGTATGCCACTTGCTCTGTTCTCGTGAGTAAACACCATCATAAGCAAAAAGTTCGGCAGACCCCACTTCGGATTCTATGACAGTAACCTCGCAGGTATCGACCAAACCGCCGTCAACCGTTGCTGCCGTTATGGTTGCGGTGCCCGTCTTCATTCCTACCACATTGCCGTCTTCGAGTACAACGGCAACGTTTTCGTCCGATGAAGAGAATGCAACGCTCTTGTTGAACGCTTCGGCGGGAAGCACCTCGCAGGCCAATTGCGTGCGGCAATTGACGCCGACTTCGGCGGTATCCTGTAAAACAATTTCCGAGGGATGAACCGGCTCGCCGACGTATACATTGTCAAGCTTTGCACAGCCCGATGTTGCATTTGTAGATAGCTGAAAAACCCATTTGAGCGTATGCTTGCCGGCGGTAAGAGCGTATTCCTTATGTGTCCAGTCCTTATAACCGGCGTAACCAAAGCCCCTGCCGCTCTCCAGGGGACGGTCATCAATGCTGAAAAGCAGACCGCCGCTTACATAAGTAGAGTCCAACACGTCGCAAATAAAATCAAATGCAACAATTTCTCCTTCGTTTGCGGTTATTTCAGCAGTGATTACAGCCTTTTTTTGGTACAATCCCGTTTCCGGTGAAGCAATGTGGTCATCTTCCACTCTCCAAATATAGTTGCCGTTTTCGGAATCGATATAGTCGCCGGAATTGGTGAATTCGATATTTCCGCCTTCGACATTCAACGCTTCGTTGAGCGTCATGGCTGACGGCGGATTTTCTCCATCCTCCGCTTTTGCGGAAAATGTCGGAACCGATACA
>OLVV01000170.1_pt1 | contig 44532 bp, 38 predicted proteins | sample 1673581 | NCBI WGS metagenome assembly OLVV01 (sample SAMEA103958116, study PRJEB25191) | human gut metagenome | biome: human-associated habitat [ENVO:00009003]; feature: intestine environment [ENVO:2100002]; material: feces | place: Germany | collected 2013/2015
TCTACCTTTCTAGTTTATAAAGTAAAAAAGTGTCTACTGAAATCAGGAAAAGTCACACATTGGCTGGTCTCTGAGTGCCCGTCACACGGGCACTCAGAGACCATGTGATGGGCATCGACAGAACAAGTGATGGGCACTCATTGCCCGTACTGCGGGCATCGAGTGCCCATTCTATGGGATGATTTTTGGGCACTATTTTAAGTAAGCGAATTCGTATTTTTTCTATATGTAGTTGACTACAATTTTGTGTTTTTGTACAATGCTTTATGGTGATTTGATGATACTTCTATCGAAATCATGATACTTCTATGATACTTCTTTGTAAATATATTTGGAAGTGTCATTTTGCAAATCGTTATGTATCAATAATTTATCTGCAAACAATGATACTTTGAGACTTTTTTCAAGAAAAAATATTTATGTGCGAGGATAAAGGAATGGGTGAATCTGCGTCATTTGTAAGCGGCTCCTCGCATCATTTTCCAGAAAAATACAGAAAGTTAGAAAATAATCTCTTCAAAGCTTGCCTGTTCCATTTCTTTTTGTTATATTTGCAACCGTAAATATCAGTATATTGAAGATAAAGGCTGATATAAGGACTAAATATCATTATAATGATAGATAAATAAATGAAAGATTATGGCAGATTTATATGAATATTCTACTCCAGAGTTGGTACGCTTGCTGGGAGTAAGATTCAAGGAATATAGAATGAGATGCAATCTCACCCAAAAGGAGGTTGCCGAGCTTACGGGGCTTGGCTTGACCACCATCCACAAGTTTGAGAATGGAACGGCAGGTAATCTTTCGCTTTCCACTTTTCTCCTCTTGCTGAAGGTGGTGGGGCAGATTGATGCCATCAATGATGTGCTTCCGGAACTTCCTCCTTCACCTTATCTGATGAGAAAGGATGAGAAGAAGGCACAGAGAATTCGTCATACTAAATTATAACTGGCCATGGTAAATACTTTGAGAGTAATGCTTTGGGACGAAGAGATTGGTCGCTTGGCATGGGATAATCGCCGCAGGTTATCGTACTTCACATACAATCCTGAGTTCTTGAAGAAGGGAATTGATGTTTCTCCTCTTCAAGCTCCTGTGCGTGGTATTCGTGCAATGACACCCGTGTGGGGAGAGGATACCAGAATGTACCAGAAACTTCCTGCTTTTTTGGCTGATTCGTTGCCGGATGCCTGGGGTAATCAGCTTTTCGAGCTTTGGCGAATTCAAAATCATATTCCTAATGCTGATATAACTCCGTTGGATAAACTTTCCTTTATCGGTAAGCGAGGCATGGGGGCATTGGAATTCTTACCAGAGGTGGCTAAGACGGATAAGGCAGAAATGATAGATGTCAAGTCGTTGGCAGACTTGGCTGAGCGCATTTTCATCGAACGTGAAAATGCCCACATTATGCCAGAGGAATCTATCACGATGCAGTCCTTGCTTACGGTGGGAACATCGGCTGGTGGACGCCAGCCTAAGGCTATCATTGCCATCGATAAAACTACGGGGGAGATACGGAGCGGTCAGGTGGCTGGGCTGCAGGATTATGATTACTATATATTAAAATTTGGCGATACGAAATACAGTTCTGCAGAGATAGAGATGACCTATTACGAGATGGCCATCAAGTCGGGAATAGATATGATGCCATCCAGACTCTATGAGATAGAGGGAAACAGGAATTTCATAACGAAGCGTTTCGATCGAGATGGTGAGCGGAAGTTGCATACACAGACCCTTGCTGCGATTTCTCCGGAAACCGATAGCTATGAGGGACTTATTGCTGTCTGCAGGAAATTGCATTTGCCAGAGACTGATTGTCAGGAAGTATTTCGCAGACTTGTGTTCAATGTCCTTTCCAACAATACGGATGACCATACAAAGAATTTCTCTTTTGTTATGGACGAGGCGGGGCTTTGGCGTTTGTCGCCAGCCTACGATCTTACTTATATTATAGATACAGGAGGCTATTTACCCAATACGGGTCATTGTATGTATGTAAGGTCCAAATTGCATCATATTTCTTACGATGATGCAATTCAGTTTGCCAAGGACAATGGCATTCGGCGTGCTGATGCAATCATCAGGGAAGTAGCTGATTCTCTGCGGCAATTCCGTGACATAGCCAAGCGAAATGAGGTTCGGGACAGGTGGATCAGTTCCATAGAGTCAGCTATCAATGCTCATCTCGTATCATGGGGGTTGGAGGATAAAGACAATAGTTCTGCTTCTTTTGAGATTGATGGCAAAAGTTGTACAGATGTTCGTATAGAGCAGGCTTACAAAGGCAACTTCCATTTGTATGCAAGCATAGATGGGCGAGAATGTAAGTTTATTATCGGAAAGAACAAGCCAGAATATGCTACGATTCAAGGGGTGGGAGTATCGAATCTTCCGGAGACAATGCTCAGAGATTTGGTTGCGAAATATCTGGTGAGATAGAAGATATTTGATTTAAAATAGAAAAAGCAAAGAAATCCACTTTGCTTTTTCTATTTTCTTTCTAAAAAGTTTGTATAATCAAAGATTATTCGTATTTTTGCACCGTCAGTCCCCCACCAAGCCTCTCAACGATGCTCAAATGTGCGGGTCGTTTTTGTATATATACGTTTCTTCTCAAAATACGCTAATGGAAAGATATCTCTCTCCGGCTATAGAGTCTGAAGAATATGTTCCAGTTCATCAAGTTCTTCCTCCTTTGTTGCCCAACTCGTTACAAATCGGCAAATGATTTCGGTATCGCTCTTTCTTTCCCATATTTCGAATGCAACTTTCTTGGAAAGAGCATCGTAGAGGGAAGGTGAAAGTACGACAAACTGCTGATTGGTTGGAGAATCGTAGGCGATAGCGATGCCATGCTTCTGGAAGATGCTGCGGATACGGGTAGCCATGGAGATGGCATGGCGCGATATCTTGAAATAGAGGTCTTCCGTAAACAGCGTGTCAAACTGGATGCCTAGCATTCTGCCCTTGGCAAGTAAGGCTCCATGACGCTTTATGTTTGTGAAGAAATACTTTGGTGCCTTCATGCCTGAAAATACCACAGCTTCGCCCATCATGGCGCCCACCTTGGTTCCACCTATATAGAATACATCACAATGCCTGGCAAGGAATGGCAAGTCATAGTCGCATGCCTCTGAAACCAGACCGTATCCCAGTCGTGCACCATCGATGAAGAGGCGGAGGTCATATTTCTGGCAGGTTGCATATAGCGCAGTCAACTCTTCCCTGGTGTAGACCATTCCGAACTCTGTCGGCATCGAGATATAAACCATGCCTGGCTGCACCATGTGAGGATGCGTTTCATCGGCAAGGAAAGTATCCATATATGCAGACAGGGTGCTGGATGTTAGCTTGCTGTTCTCTCCCGGCAGCGTAATGACCTTATGGCCAAATGCTTCTACTGCTCCAGATTCATGTACCTCGATATGACCGGTCTCCACACAGATAACTCCTTCGCATCCCATGAGCACGGAATCGATGACGGTGGTGTTGGTCTGTGTACCGCCTATCAGGAAGAACACTTCAGCATTCTCATTGTCTACGGCTTTACGGATTTTCTCTTTTGCAGATTCTGAGTATGGATCAAAACCATAACCGGATGTTTTCTCACTGTTTGTCTTGTCAAGAGCCTCTAGAATCTCTGGCAGCATACCATTGTTGTAATCACTTTCGAATGAAATCATATGATATAATATTAGATAATCACCGCCGTTCCGCTGCATGTTACCATCAGCATGGAGCCGCTGTTGCCTACGGTTTCGTAATCCAGGTCGATGCCCACGATGGCGTTGCAGCCCAGGGATGCAGCACGGTCGGCCATCTCTCTGAGGGCTGTATCCTTGGCCTCGCGGAGTGTACTTTCGTAAGAACCGCTTCTGCCACCGATTACGTCACGAACGCTGGCAAAGAAATCCTTCACAAAGTTGGTACCGATGATGGTTTCGCCAGTCACTACGCCACGATATTCACGGATAGGGTGGCCTTCTATGGTTGGAGTTGTACTCAAAATCATAATCTTTTCCTTTCTTTTTATGCTATTATTTATGTTACTATCGATGTTATTTTATAGCTTAGACGAGAAAAGTAGAGAAAAGGTTGCAGGAAATCAAAAAATATTTGTTACTTTTGCATCTAAAGATAAATATTTATGGGTTATATGAACAAGAGATTGATGTTTTCGGCAGCACTCATGATGGTGCTGCTTTCGACAAACGCTCAGAAAAGAGCGTTTACCATCGAGGATTTGTACAAGGTGAAGGGCGTTTCTTCGGTGAGTCTTTCGCCTGATGGTAAGACTGTTTGCTACACTGCCAGTTCTTCCGACCTGAAGAATCAGAAGTCTGGCTCCGACATTTATATCATGAATGCGGATGGCTCTCATGCCAAGGCTCTTACCGAGAATGGGAAAAGCAGTTCTGCCGTGTGGAGCAAGGACGGAAAGAGTATCTTCTTCACTAATTATGAGAAAGGGGCAGCTCAAATTTTTCGCATGGATCTGGCTACCTGCGAGACGAAACAGGTAACTGATTATGAGTTAGGTATCGATAACCCAGTCATCTCTCCGGATGAGCGATACATAGCCTTTACTGCCGGGGTGTATCCCGACCTGGGGGCTGATGCCAAGGCCAACATAGCCCGGATGGAGAAAAAGGAGCAGGGACCTGTGCAGGCGCATATCGCCGACAAGTTGCTCTACCGTCATTGGACGAGCTATAGCGATGGTAGATGTAATCACCTTATCCTTTTCGATACACAGACGAAGACTTACAAGGATCTGACTCCGGGCAATTATTCTCTGATATTCATGGTCGGGGGTGGAATCACCTATCATTTTTCTCCAGACAGCAAGGAGATCTGTTTCGTATCCAATCATGATGAGCATCAGGAGGCTAGCACCAATGCCGATCTGTGGACGGTTTCTGTGAATGGGGGAGAAGCGGTTTGCATCACTAGTGAAAACAAGGCATGGGATGGTACTCCAACCTATTCGCCTGACGGCAAGTATATCGCTTACCGTTTGCAGCAAGTGCCTGGCTATGAGTCTGATCGCTTCCGTCTTGCCATCTACGACCGGGCTGCAAAGAAGTCTACCATCCTGACAGAAAAGTTTGACAACTGGGTGGATGATTACAAATGGGCACCAGACAGCAAGAGTATTTTCTTCCTGGGTGAGGTGCAGGGCGCTCAGCCGCTCTACAAACTTGACATCGCCAAGAAGACCATCTCGCCGGTATTGACTGGCAAGGCCATCTCGGAGTTCGATTTCGACAACAAGGGTATGGTATATTATACCTATAGCACGACAGGCAAGCCATCGGCTCTCTATCGCCAGCAGATGAAGAAGTGGAATGGAACTCCTGTGGCTAGCGGCAAGGAACAGCAGATAACCTTCCTCAACCAGCAGTTGGAGGATGAGGTGGATATCCGCCCATCTGAGAGCATCTGGGTAGATGGGGCTGGTGGCGACAAGGTACAGGTGTTTATCGTGAAGCCACACAACTTTGATGCCAGCAAGAAATATCCGCTTATCATCAATGTGCATGGCGGACCGCAGATGCAATGGATGAATTCCTTCCGTGGAGACTGGCAGGTTTATCCTGCTGCCGGTTATGTGGTGGCTTATCCTAATCCTCACGGTTCTACGGGATATGGTCAGGCCTTTACCCGTGCCATTTCCGGTGATTGGGGCGGAAAGGTATTTGAGGATGTGATGAAGGTTACCGATAAGTTGGCAACTCTGGAATATGTTGACTCCATGAGGATGGGAGCGATGGGATGGTCGTATGGTGGCTATATGATGAACTGGCTGCAGGGACATACTAAGCGATTCAAGTGTCTGGCTTCCATGATGGGCGTATATGACCTGCGTTCGATGTGGGGCAGTACTGAGGAAGTATGGTTTCCTAACTTTGAGTTGGAGGGACAGCCTTACAATTCCGATCTCTATGAGAAGTGGTCGCCATCCTCATACATCAAGAACTTCTCAACGCCAACACTCGTGATGACGGGCGAGTTGGACTATCGTGTGCCTTATACCCAGAGTTTGCAGTACTTTACAGCATTGCAGACCTTGAACATTCCTTCGCGACTGATAGTCTTGAAGTATGATGGTCACTGGCCAAGCAATCTGAAGTCGATGCCGCTCTATTACAATGCGCACCTCGATTGGTTCCATCGTTATCTCGGTGGTGCTCCTGCACCTTGGGACACAGAGAAAATGGTAAATAACGAGATAGAGTTCTAAACTGTCTTATATATAATAAGGTATAAGCAAGAAAAAAAGCTCCATTCGTATCTGATTGCGAATGGAGCTTTTTTCTTAGAATTAAAAATTTACTTTGTTTCCTGTTCTTCCTGCATATCCAGATACTGGTTATCCTGATCGTAGAACTCATACTGGAGGAATGCCAGTTTCTGAGATGGAATCACATTGAAGCCGAAACCATACTTAAACTGCCATCTCCGTTTCAGGGAAATGAAGCCCTTGTTGATGAAGGCAGCTACGTAAGGATTTACGTACAAAGTGAATTTCTTGACGCCAATCTTGTTGACTAGGCGGTCGATTTTTCTTTCCAACTGGTCGGTGAAGAGAATGCTCGATTTGATTTTGCCCGTGCCGAAGCAGGTTGGGCAGGTTTCCTCTACGTTTACGTCCATCGCAGGGCGAACACGCTGGCGGGTAATCTGCATCAGTCCGAACTTGCTCAAAGGAAGGATGTTGTGCTTGGCACGGTCCTTCTGCATATTCTTGCACATGCGTTCATAGAGCAACTGTCGGTCTTCTGCAAGATTCATGTCGATAAAGTCGACAACGATGATGCCTCCCATATCTCGGAGACGCAACTGTCTTGCCAACTCATCGGCAGCGCCGAGGTTTACATCGAGAGCATTTGCTTCCTGACCTTTCTCACGAGTACGATTGCCGCTGTTTACATCGACAACATGCAAAGCTTCGGTGTGCTCAATGATGAGATATGCACCATGCTTGTAGTTGACAACACGACCAAATCCAGCTTTAATCTGCTTGGTGATGCTGAAGTTGTCGAAGATAGGCACCTTACCAGTGTAGAGCTTGACTATGCCCGCCTTTTCAGGGGCTATTAGAGAAACATAGTCTTTTACATCGTTCATTACTTCTTCATCGTTGACGAAGATATTCTCGTAAGATGGGTTAAACAAGTCACGCAAGAGAGCGACGGCTCTTCCAGTCTCCTCGAATGCGAGTTGCGGGCGCTGCTGGGTCTTCTGTACCTTGGCGATAGCATCCTCCCATCGCTTCACCAGGACTTTCAGCTCAGCATCGAGTTCAGCGACTCTCTTACCCTCAGCCACAGTGCGGACGATAACACCGCAATTCTTTGGTTTGATGCTGTGCATGAGTTGCTTGAGTCGGGAACGTTCTTCACCGCTTTTGATTTTCGACGAGACAGAAACTTTATCACCGAATGGCATGAGTACCAAGTATCGACCAGCGAATGAAATTTCGCCTGTGAGTCGAGGACCCTTGGTAGAAATTGGTTCCTTAACGATTTGTACCAGCACTTCCTGTCCTGTTTTCAAGACATTCTGAATGCTTCCGTCCTTTTCCAGTTCTGGCTGCTTGCTGGCTTTAGAGAATGGGAAAAGTTTCTTTCTGTCGCTCTGTACTTGTTTAAGGTACTTCTGGTAGGAATTGAAATGACTTCCTAGGTCAAGATAATGAAGAAAGGCGTCGCGTTCATAACCTACATCTACGAAGCAAGCGTTAAGACCTGGCATCAGTTTCTTAACTTTTGCGATATAGATGTTTCCCACAGAGAACGAGGCCTCACGAGGTTCATTCTGATATTCTACCAGCTGTTTATCCTCCATGAGTGCGATAGAGATGTCCTTCTGTTGGACGTCAATTACAACTTCGCTTGTCATAGTCTTCAATTAATCTTTTTACACATTAAACTTATTGGTTACTAGAAGAAAGTCTTAGTAATCAATTTAGTAGTTACTAAAAAGGGGCATGCCTATCCCTTTTGATACGACACGCCCCCTCAGTCGACGAACTGACTGAGAGCAAATCAGCTTAAAAAAGCTTACTTGCTCTTATGTCTGTTCTTACGTAATCTTTTTTTACGCTTGTGAGTAGCCATCTTGTGGCCCTTCTTTTTCTTTCCGTTTGGCATGATTTTAAAATTTTAAAATATTGTTATTATAATAAATGATATCTCGCTAAAGAAATATTCTCTAAATTATAGCTAAAGTAAATCGACCTCTGCGATTACTTAGCTGCGTTCTGCATCTCCTCGATGAAACTCTTAGAAGGCTTGAAACTTGGCAAGTCGTGAGCTGGGATGGTGATGGTAGTATTCTTAGAGATGTTGCGAGCAGTCTTAGCTGCACGATGCTTGATGTTGAAGCTACCGAAACCGCGCATAAATACGCTATCCTTCTTCTCGATCAGGCACTTCTTGACTTCGTCCATGAATGCCTCTACCACAGTGCTAACCTCTTTCTTAGGAATACCTGTGTTCATCGATACTTCGTTGATGATATCTGCTTTTGTCATTTCTTGTATATTTTGTTTATTTTACTTATTTATCTTAAATCGGTGTGCAAAGATACAAGTTTTTTATGATATAACAAAATAGTTAAGGCTTTTTTTGCAAAAAAAATGCTCTAAGTATTTGCATATTAGGTTTTTATTCTGTATTTTTGCATCAAAAATGAGAAATTATGGCTTTTAAGAGATATTTTACACTGATTGTGTTTGTGGCATTCGGCATCTTGTCGTTGGCTGCCAAGAGGGAATGGAAAGCGGATGATGTGCCGATTCCTTTCCTGCAGGATTCTACGCAATATGTTTCCGATCCTGATGGCTATGTGGATAAGGCGCAGAAAGATTCTGCCAATTTCTATCTGCAGAAGTTGAAGTTGGAATGTGGTGTGCAGAATGTGCTTATCATTGTGGGCAAGGTGGATAATCAGGATGCTTTCCGGATGGCACAGGATGTGGGCAATAAATATGGTATCGGATATAAGAAAAGCCGAAGAGGATTGGTCGTCGTCATCGCTGTAGAAGACCATAAGTATTTTATCGCTCCCGGTAGTGGACTGGAGGGCGAGTTGACGGATGTGGACTGTGATGATATCGCTAGGGCTTGCATCGTGAAGAACATGCGGGAAGACAATCCTGGAGAGGCGGTTGCCTCCGTGAGTCGTGCTATATATAATAAGGTGAAAAGCGGACGCACCGGAATTGAGTCGGTAGACGAGGGGACTGTGAATGATGAAGAGGATTGGGCACTGGTTGTTATCCTGTTCCTTCTCTTTTTCGGAATCCCGATCTATTACCTAATCCGTTACATCCTGGAGCAGGTAGGTTTGGTAAAGCCAAGACCGAAGGGCAAGGGGAGAAACCAGTCGCGGAGAAGAAATGATGATGACGACTGGTTGCCGCCGTTCTTCATGGGCGGCGGAGGATTCTCTGGCGGTGGAGGAGGCGGTTTCTCTGGCGGATCCTTTGGCGGCGGAACTTTTTCAGGAGGTGGCTCCGGAGGAAGCTGGTGATAGTTAGTAGTTTACGCAGGTAATCAATAGACAATAATATAACAATGTATAATTAATAAATAAAAGGATTATGAAGAAAACAGGATGGATTATCTTAGGCGTCATCGTTGTGTTGGTGCTATGGGTATTCAGTGGTTATAATGGTTTGGTAGAGAAGCAGGAGCAGGCTACCACCGAGTTGGCAAACGTACAGACTCAGTATCAGCGTCGTGCCGACATGATGCCACAGTTGGCTAAGATCGTGAAGGCGTATGCCAAGCATGAAAAGGAGACTTTCGAAGCTGTAACCAAGGCTCGTGCAGCTGTTGGTCAGGTTAAGCTGGATGCTAGCAATCTGACAGAAGCTAAGTTGAAGGAATATACGGCTGCTCAAGGAGAACTGGCGAATGCATTCTCCAAGTTGATGGTTGTTGCGGAAAAATATCCGGAGTTGAAGGCTAGCGAGAATTTCAAGTCTTTGCAGATTCAGGAAGAGGGTACCGAGAATCGTATCAGTGAAGCCCGTCGCAAATATAATGATGCTGTTCAGGCTTATAATCAGACAGCTAGAAAAATGCCAACTGCCCTTATTGCTGGTATTTTCAATTTCCAGACCATGCCGAAATTCGAGGCAGCTGCAGGAGCAGAGAAGGCTCCAGATTTGGATATCTGATTCTGATAAAAATGATATGGAATTGTTTGTAGAATGATAGTCTAGCCAATGAAGGAATTTCTTCTTGGCTAGATTTTTTGTTGTAATCTTCTTTCAAACTGAAAGTATCGCAATATTTTATATATATTTTATAATTAAGATGATATGTTTTTCAGAATTTCTTTGTACCTTTGCACAAAATTTGGGAAATGTGATTGAAAAGTCACGATAACATTGATATTTCAACAAGGTAATTACAAATATGAAACAAACAAAGATTGTTGCTTCCATCAGTGATCGCAGATGCGATCAAGATTTTATCCGAAAACTGTTTTTTGCGGGTATGAACGTGGTTCGTATGAACACCGCACATGCTACAGAAGATGGAATCCGTACCATTGTCAAGAATGTTAGAGCCGTGTCTCCACATATTGGTATCATGATTGATACTAAGGGACCTGAGGTGCGTACTACTGACGTGAAGGAACCTATACATTATAATATAGGTGACGTGGTGAAAATCTTCGGTCGTCCGGAAATGGAGTCTTCTCACGATATCGTGAACTTAAGCTATCCAGATATTGCTGCTGACGTAAAGGTGGGTGATGACATCTTGTTTGATGATGGCGAACTCGACATGAAGGTGATGGAGGTTCAAGGACCTATGCTTGTGGCAGAAGTTCAGAACGAGGGTATGCTGGGTGCTCATAAGAGTGTGAATGTACCAGGTGAGCATATCGATTTGCCTGCACTTACAGAGAAAGACCGTAAGAATATTGAGTTGGCTATCGAATTGGATATTGATTTCATTGCTCACTCATTTGTGCGTAGTGCAGCAGATGTAAAGGCTGTTCAGGACATCTTGGATGCTCACAACAGTGATATCAAGATTATTTCTAAGATTGAAAACCAGGAGGGTGTAGATAATATTGATGAAATCATTGATGCTTGCTACGGCATCATGGTTGCCCGTGGTGATTTGGGTATTGAGGTGCCTATCGAGAAGATTCCGGGTATTCAGCGCCGCATCATCGCCAAGTGTGTAAAGGCTCAAAAACCTGTTATCGTGGCTACTCAGATGCTTCATACCATGATTAAGAATCCTCGTCCTACCCGTGCTGAGGTTACTGATATTGCTAATGCAATCTTCTATCGTACTGATGCCTTGATGCTCTCTGGTGAGACAGCTAGCGGTAAGTATCCGGTAGAGGCTGTTCAGACTATGGCTCGTATTGCTGAGCAGGCAGAGAAGGATAAGTCTCCTCTTAACGATATCAATCCTATGGAGGACGGTAAGATTGATCAGAAACTCTTCTTGGCTCATGCTGCTATTGAAGCTACCAAGCAGTTGGGCGTGGCTGGTATCATCACTGATGGTGAAACTGGTCAGACAGCACGCGACTTGGCTGCCTTCCGTGGTCCAAATCCTGTGCTTGCAATCTGTTATAAGGAGAAGCTTCAGCGCTGGTTGAACCTGAGCTATGGCATCATTCCTATTCATCAGAAAGATTATGTTTCTTCTAAGGATATGTTCACAGCTGCTGTGCGTATGCTTCGTCAGAAAGGATATCTGCAGGAAGAGGATAAGATAGCATACTTGAGTGGTAGCTTTGGCGAGGGTGGTGGCACTACCTTTGTTGAAATAAATAAGGTAAAGAAGATCTTCGACAATAGCTATACTTTCAATCTGCCATCAAATGGAATAGAAGACAAGAAATAAAAAAGCCGTCAGGTTTTCGCTTCATGAATGCAATTTGGGGTGAATTATAGCACTCTTTTCTTTGCGGATGAAGCCAAAAAGGCTACATATTTCATAAAAAATAAATATTTCTGAAATTATTGGTGCAAAATATTTGCAGCATTCAAAAAAATGCTGTATTTTTGCACCAATAATGTATAACGAAATTTGTTTGTGATGAAAAAAATCATTCTTTCAGCGCTTGTCGCTTTAACTATGGTCTTGATGCTCGGCAGTTGCGGTAGCACCAAGAGCGTGGCTTATTTTCAAAACATTGATTCTATCAGTTTAGCGGGTTCTAGAATTCTTTATGAGGCAAAGATTATGCCTAAGGATGAACTGACCATTACCGTGATTACCACAGATCCAAAGGCTGCGATGCCTTTCAACTTGTCTGTTTCTAATACAATTGGTACTGGTGGACAATTGAGTACTTCTGGCGGAACATTGCAGGGCTACCTGGTAGATAATCATGGTAATATCGAGTTTCCTGTTGTTGGGACACTGCACGTAGGAGGCATGACCAAGAAAGAGGCCGAGGATCTTGTAAAGAGCAAGGTAAAACCTTATTTGGCAGAAACGGAAAATCCTATCGTCACTGTTCGTATGGCTAGCTATCATGTCTCGATATTAGGTGAGGTTACCAAGCCTGGTATAATTTCTGTACCACAGGAGAAGATGAGTATCCTTGAGGCTTTGGCGCAGGCTGGTGACTTGACAATCTACGGTAGACGTGATAATGTGATTCTGATTCGTCAGGATGCACAGGGTGAGAAACATTACCATCGTTTGAATCTTAATGATGCTAATGTCATCAGTTCGCCATTCTATTATCTTCAGCAGAATGATATTATCTATGTTGAGCCTAACAAGGTAAAGGCACAGAATTCTGCTATCGGTTCTTCCACTACATTGGTTATGTCGGGATTGAGCATTTTGACATCTATAGCCTCTTTGGTGGTCAATATCTTGCGATAAGTGAAAGAGAGAAAAGGTCAGGAATAACAAACAGATTTACAACATATAAAGATATATAAGTATGTGTGGCATAGTAGGATATTTAGGTAAGGGAGACGCTTATCCAGCTCTCATCAAGGGGTTGAAGCGTTTGGAATACCGCGGGTATGACTCTGCGGGTGTAGCCCTTATTAGCAATGATGGCTCTTTGAACGTATATAAGGCAAAGGGCAAGGTGGCAGATCTTGAAGCGTTCTGCTCAGACAAGGATATTTCTGGACATGTGGGTATCGCTCATACTCGTTGGGCTACACACGGAGAGCCTTCAGCTGTGAATGCTCATCCTCATTATTCTTCCAGCAAGAATCTTGCCATGATTCATAATGGTATTATCGAGAACTATGCCGACATCAAGAAGAACCTGATTGCCAAGGGTGTGGAGTTCAAGAGCGAGACCGATACAGAGGTCCTCGTACAGCTCATCGAATACATTCAGGTGAAGAAGGATCTTGATCTGTTGACTGCCGTTCAGGTAGCGCTCCGTCAGGTGATTGGCGCTTATGCCATCGCTATTCTTGACAAGCGTCACCCTGACCAGATTATTGCTGCCCGCAAGCAGAGTCCATTGGTTGTAGGTATCGGTGAGGACGGAGAGTTTTATCTCGGTTCTGATGCCAGTCCTATCATCGAATATACTGATAAGGTGGTTTATCTGGAGGATGGCAACATCGCTGTGATGCGTCTCGGTCAGGAATTGCAGGTAGTAAACATCCAGAACGTAAAGCTCAACCCTGAGGTGCAGACCGTGGACATTGACCTTGGTCAGATAGAGAAGGGCGGTTTCCCTCACTTCATGCTGAAGGAAATCTTCGAACAGCCTGAGTGCCTGCGTAACTGTATGCGTGGCCGTGTGGTGAGTCGCACCGTGGAAACCCGTGTGATGACCGACGGCGACGATACAACCTGCAAGACGGAGACAGAGATGGGCGTAGTGCTCAGCTCCATCACCGACCATCGCCAGCAGCTCCTCAATGCCAAGCGAATCATCATCGTGGCTTGTGGAACATCATGGCACGCCGGACTCATCGGCAAGCAGATGATTGAGAACTACTGCCGCATCCCGGTGGAAGTGGAATATGCATCTGAGTTCCGTTACCGCAATCCTGTGGTAACGAAGGATGATGTCGTCATCGCCATTTCCCAGAGTGGTGAAACCGCTGATACCCTGGCTGCCATCAAGCTTGCCAAGGAGAGCGGTGCGTTTATCTATGGTATCTGTAACTCCATCGGTTCTTCCATCGCACGAGAGACAGATACGGGTACCTATATTCACGTAGGTCCGGAGATTGGTGTTGCCTCTACCAAGGCGTTCACCGGTCAGGTTACCGTCCTTATCCTCCTGGCACTTGCCATCGGTAAGGAGAGGGGAACCATCAGTGAAAACGAATATCAGAAGATTACAGAGCAGCTTTGGAACATTCCTGCCAAGATGAAGGAAGTGTTGAAGCTGAACAATAAGATAGCTGACTTGAGCCGTACCTTTACGTATGCGCGCAATTTCATCTATCTGGGTCGCGGATTCCAGTATCCTGTAGCCCTTGAAGGTGCATTGAAGTTGAAGGAGATTAGTTACATCCACGCTGAAGGTTATCCTGCAGCGGAGATGAAACATGGTCCTATCGCATTGATAGACAGCGATATGCCAGTGGTAGTCATTGCCACCCATAACTTCATGTACGAGAAGGTCTTGTCTAATATCCAGGAAATCAAGGCCCGTCAGGGTCGTGTCATTGCCATTGTGAGCAAGGGTGATGAAACTATTTCCAAGATTGCCGACGAAGTGATTGAACTCCCTGAGACCTTGGAGTGCCTGGAGCCATTATTGGCTACCATTCCTTTGCAGCTTCTGGCTTATCATGTAGCTGTATGTAAGGGCAAGGATGTTGACCAACCTAGAAATTTGGCCAAGTCAGTTACTGTCGAATAAAAAATAAAGGGAATCGTCGTTTCTTGACGTTTCCCTTTTTTTGGAGGGGTATCCCTTCGCAGTAGGTATATTCAAATTTAACTAAATAAGATAAAGGATAATTGAGAGATGGAACCATTGAAACATGAATGTGGCGTAGCAATGATCAGATTGCTCAAGCCATTGGAGTATTACCAGCAGAAGTACGGCACCTGGATGTACGCACTCAACAAACTCTATCTGATGATGGAGAAACAGCACAACCGTGGACAGGAGGGTGCTGGTATGGCTTGTGTCAAACTGGGCGGAAAGCCTGGTCATGAGTATATGTTTCGTGAGCGTGCAGAGGGTAAGAACGCCGTGACGGAGATCTTCGGCAAGGCGAATGCCAACTTCAAGAACCTGACTCCCGAGCAGCTTGCTGATGCTAAGTTTGCCAAAGAGGAACTGCCTTTCGCAGGCGAACTCTACATGGGACACCTGCGCTACAGCACCACCGGAAAGAGTGGTATCCAGTATGTGCACCCATTCCTGCGCCGCAACAACTGGAAGGCGAAGAACCTCTGCCTTTGTGGCAACTTCAACATGACCAACGTAGATGAAATCTTCCAGGAGCTGACCAAGCAGGGCCAGAGCCCACGCATCTACAGCGACACCTACATCATGCTCGAACTGATGGGCCACCGCCTGGACAGAGAGGTGGAGCGAAACTTCGTGGCAGCAAAGGCGATGGAGATGGAGAACACCGACATCACCAACTACATCGAAGACCACGTGAAGATGAGCAATGTGCTCAAGACCACGATGAAGAACTTCGACGGCGGTTATGTGGTCTGTGGAATCACCGGTTCGGGAGAGATGTTCTCCATGCGCGACCCTTGGGGCATTCGTCCTGCTTTCTACTACAAGAACGATGAAATCGTAGTAGTAGCCAGCGAGCGTCCTGTGCTTCAGACCACCTTCGACCTGGAGGCAGAGGATGTGCAGGAGCTGATGCCGGGCACGGCACTTCTCGTGAAGAAGAACGGCGAGTGCAGCATCGAGCGCATCATGGAGCAGAAGGGGGATTCTGCCTGCTCTTTCGAGCGCATCTACTTCAGTCGTGGTTCCGACAAGGATATCTACCAGGAGCGTAAGCAGTTGGGCGAGCAGTTGACCCAGCCTATCCTGAAGGCAGTGGATTACGATGTAGATCACACCGTGTTCAGCTACATCCCGAACACAGCCGAGGTGGCTTACTATGGCATGTTGAGCGGTTTCAAGAAGTATCTCAACGAAAGCAAGATAGAACAGATTGCCAACCTCGACCATATTCCATCTAAGGAAGAATTATACGATATTCTCGGCGATTTCGTCCGTTCGGAGAAGATTGCATGGAAGGATATCAAGCTCCGTACCTTCATCACCGAGGGCAACAGCCGCAACGACCTGGCGAGCCACGTGTATGATGTAACCTACGGAAGTATCGAGCCGAATGTGGATAATCTCGTTATCATCGACGACAGTATCGTGCGCGGTACAACCCTGAAGGAGAGCATCCTGCGCATCCTCGACCGTCTGCATCCTAAGAAGATTGTAGTCGTATCCAGTGCCCCTCAGATCCGCTATCCGGATTATTACGGCATCGATATGGCAAGACTGGAAGAGTTCTGCGTGTTCCGTGCGGCCATCCAGCTTTTGAAAGAGCGCAAGATGGAGGACCTCATCGAGCAGACCTACGAGGCATGCAAGGCAGAACTTGCCAAGCCGAAGGAGGAGCAGGTGAACCCGGTGCGTGCCATCTACAAGCCATTCACCATCGAGGAAATCAACGAGAAGATAGTAGAGATGCTCCGTCCGGAGGGCATGACCACTCCTATCCAGCTCGTATTCCAGAGCATCGAGGGTTTGCGCGAGGCGATTCCAAACCACAAGGGCGACTGGTATTTCACCGGTCATTATCCAACCCCAGGTGGCACGAAACTCTGCAACCAGTCGTTTGTGAACTATATCGAAAACGTTTATCATAAATAAGTGAAGAGTGAAGAACGAAGAGTGAAGAATTCATTTGCTCTTATAAGTATGAAATAAAAGAATCAAATGTCAGATATGAAAAAAGTAACCTTAGTTTTGAGCGATGGAACCAAGTTCCATGGCAAATCTTTTGGATATGATGCCCCTGTAGCGGGCGAGGTTGTGTTCAACACAGCCATGATGGGATATCCAGAGAGTTTGACCGACCCTTCTTACGCCGGTCAGTTGATGACACTTACATTCCCTCTCGTGGGCAACTATGGTGTGCCACCATTTACTTTCGAGGAGAATGGTTTGCCAACCTTCATGGAGAGTGACAAGATTTATGCTTCTGCCATCATCGTGAATGATTACAGCGAGCAGTACAGCCACTGGAATGCAGTGGAGAGTCTTGCCGACTGGTTGAAGCGCGAAAAGGTGCCAGGAATCACAGGCATCGATACCCGTGAGTTGACTAAGGTGCTTCGTGAGCATGGTGTGATGATGGGTAAGATTCTCTTTGATGATGAACCAGACAACATACCTGAGGCTAACTACGAGGGTGTAAACTTCGTTGACCAGGTGAGCTGCAAGGAGATTATCCGTTACAACGAGGGTGCCGGCAAGAAGGTAGTTCTCGTTGACTGCGGTGTGAAGGCAAACATCATCCGTTGCCTCATTAACAGAGGCGTTGAGGTGATCCGTGTGCCTTGGAATTACGATTACACCGATATGGATTTCGACGGATTGTTCTTGGCAAATGGTCCTGGCGACCCAGACATGTGTGAGGATGCAGTAAACATTATTCGCAAGCAGATCAACCAGAGCCGCAAGCCTATATGCGGTATCTGTATGGGTAACCAGTTGCTTTCCAAGGCAGCCGGTGCTACTATCTACAAGTTGAAGTATGGTCACCGTTCACACAACCAGCCAGTGCGCATGGTAGGAACCAACAATTGCTACATCACCTCTCAGAACCACGGTTATGCCGTTGATGCCAAGACATTGGGCAATGACTGGGAGGAACTCTTTGTAAATATGAATGATGGCTCTAACGAGGGTATCCGCCACAAGGTGAACCCTTGGTTCTCAAGCCAGTTCCACCCAGAGGCTTGCTCAGGCCCTGTGGATACAGAGTTCATGTTTGATAAGTTTGTAGAAACACTTAAATAATTAGGAAAAAAGATGAAAGACGAAAATATAAAGAAGGTGCTCCTCTTAGGTTCTGGAGCCTTGAAGATCGGTGAAGCAGGTGAGTTCGACTACTCAGGTTCGCAGGCCCTGAAGGCATTGCGCGAGGAAGGTATCGAGACTGTGCTCATCAACCCGAATATCGCAACCGTACAGACATCAGAAGGTGTTGCCGACCAGATTTACTTCCTGCCAGTGCAGCCATACTTCGTAGAGCGTGTCATCCAGAAGGAGAAGCCAGACGGTATCCTCCTCAGTTTCGGTGGCCAGACTGCCCTCAACTGTGGTGTGGAACTCTATCGTCAGGGCATCCTGGAAAAATATAATGTCAAGGTGTTGGGTACTCCAGTACAGGCTATCATGGATACTGAGGACCGTGAGCTCTTCGTAGAGAAGCTGGATGAAATCAACGTGAAGACCATCAAGAGTGAGGCTTGCGAGAACATCGAGCAGGCCCGCAAGGCTGCTGCCGAGCTCGGCTATCCTGTCATCATCCGTGCTGCTTACGCCTTGGGTGGACTCGGTTCTGGTTTCGCAGACAATGAGGAGGAGCTGAACAAGCTCGCTGAGAAGGCCTTCTCTTTCTCTCCACAGGTATTGGTAGAGAAGAGCTTGAAGGGCTGGAAGGAGATTGAGTATGAGGTAGTTCGCGACCGTTACGACAACTGTATCACAGTTTGTAACATGGAGAACTTCGACCCACTGGGCATCCATACCGGTGAGAGTATCGTCATCGCTCCATCTCAGACCCTGAGCAATGCTGAGTATCATAAGCTCCGTGCCCTCGCCATCAAGATTATCCGTCACATCGGAATCGTGGGTGAGTGTAACGTGCAGTATGCCTTCGACCCTAAGAGCGAGGACTATCGCGTAATCGAGGTGAATGCCCGCTTGAGCCGTTCATCAGCCTTGGCATCTAAGGCTACCGGTTATCCTCTTGCCTTCGTTGCAGCCAAGCTCGGTATGGGTTACGGTCTGTTTGAGTTGAAGAACTCTGTTACCAAGACCACATCAGCTTTCTTCGAGCCAGCATTGGACTACGTGGTTTGTAAGATTCCTCGTTGGGACTTGTCTAAGTTCCGTGGCGTAGATAAGGAGTTGGGTTCATCTATGAAGTCAGTAGGTGAGGTAATGGCCATCGGCCGCAACTTCGAGGAGGCCATCCAGAAGGGTCTTCGTATGATTGGTCAGGGCATGCACGGTTTCGTAGAGAACAAGGAGCTTGAAATCGATGATATCGATGCAGCTTTGCGCGAGCCAACAGATAAGCGTGTGTTCGTGATTTCAAAGGCAATGCACAAGGGCTATACCGTAGATCAGATTCACGACTTGACCAAGATTGACAAGTGGTTCCTCGAGAAGTTGAAGCACATCATCGACATCGACGAGGAGATGAAGAAGTGCAACATCAATACCATCGGTCAGGATCTGCTCCGTTCTGCTAAGGTTTATGGTTTCACCGACTTCCAGGTAGCCCGTGCCGTGGGCTTGGAGCAGGAGTTGGGCAACATGCACAAGGCAGCCCTCCTGGTTCGCAACAAGCGTAAGAGCTATGGCATCCTGCCTGTAGTGAAGCAGATTGATACCCTGGCAGCAGAGTATCCTGCTCAGACCAACTACCTCTATGTAACTTACGCAGGCGTGAAGAGCGACATCACCTTCGAGAACGATCACCGTTCTATCATCGTACTCGGTTCGGGTGCTTACCGCATCGGTTCTTCCGTAGAGTTCGACTGGTGTGGCGTTCAGGCATTGAACACCATCCGCAAGGAAGGCTGGCGCTCAGTGATGATCAACTACAACCCAGAGACCGTATCTACCGACTACGATATGTGCGACCGTCTCTACTTCGACGAGTTGACCTTCGAGCGTGTGATGGATATCATCGAGATGGAGCAGCCTCATGGCGTCATCGTATCTACCGGTGGTCAGATTCCAAACAACCTGGCTATGCACCTGGATGCACAGAACGTGCCAATCCTGGGTACTGCTGCCAAGGACATTGATAACGCTGAGGACCGTGCCAAGTTCTCTCAGATGTTGACCAACAACGGTATCAACCAGCCAGAGTGGAGCGCCCTGACCTCTATGGAGGACATCGACAACTTCATCGAGCGTGTAGGGTTCCCTGTATTGGTTCGTCCAAGTTACGTTCTTTCTGGTGCTGCGATGAACGTATGTTCTAATGAGGAAGAGCTGAAGCGATTCCTGCAGTTGGCTGCCAACGTAAGTGAGGATCACCCAGTGGTAGTAAGTAAGTTTATCGAACATGCCAAGGAGATTGAGATGGATGCTGTGGCAAAGAATGGCGAGGTGATTGCCTATGCGATTTCCGAGCACATCGAGTTTGCCGGTGTTCACTCAGGCGATGCTACCATCCAGTTCCCTCCTCAGAAGTTGTATGTTGAGACAGTTCGTCGTGTGAAGCGAGTAGGTCGTCAGATTGCCAAGGAGTTGCACATCAACGGTCCGTTCAACATTCAGTTTATGGCTCGTGACAATGATATTCTCGTTATCGAGTGTAACTTGCGTGCCAGCCGTTCGTTCCCATTCGTGAGCAAGGTATTGAAGATCAACCTCATCGAGTTGGCTACCCGCGTGATGCTCGGTTTGCCAGTAGAGAAGCCACACAAGAACCTCTTTGATCTCGACTATGTAGGTATCAAGGCATCCCAGTTCAGCTTCAACCGTCTGCAGAAGGCAGACCCAGTATTGGGTGTGGACATGAGCAGTACGGGTGAGGTAGGTTGCTTGGGTGACGATACATCTACCGCACTTCTGAAGAGTATGCTTTCTGTGGGTCATCGCATTCCAGCCAAGAACATCCTGCTTTCTACAGGTTCTGCCAAGCAGAAGGTAGATTTGCTCGATGCTGCCCAGATGCTGGTTAAGCATGGTTACAAGCTGTATGCAACTGGTGGTAGTAGCAAGTTCCTCACCGAGAACGGCATTGAGAACACCCGTGTACTCTGGCCTTCAGAGGAGGCAGAAGGCGGTGCACCAAAGGCTTTGGAGATGCTCCACAACCACGAGATTGATATGGTAGTGAATATTCCGAAGAACTTGACCAGCAGCGAGTTGAGCAATGGTTACAAGATTCGCCGTGCTGCCATCGACCTGAACGTGCCATTGATTACCAACAGCCGTCTGGCGAGTGCATTCATCTATGCATTCTGCACCACCAAGCTCGAGGATATCGACATCAAGGCTTGGGGAGAGTATAAATAATTAATAATTAATAGTTAGTAGTTAAGAATTGACAGTTTTGTCATTCTTGACGATTCTCAATAGAAAAATCCCTGCTGTAGGAAAGGCTTCCTATGGCAGGGATTTATTATTTGTATGACTATTTTTTGCACATATCCTCAGCTACCATCATAGCAACATTTTGCGTATTTGGAAGTTTGTATGGACGATGGCTCTGTGTTGTGGTAATGATATCATCACCAAGAACCGTCGCCATCTTTGCGATTGTAGCTAATGTGAGATTATGTGTTCCACTCAACCAACGACTCACTTCTGTTTCTGTCTTGCCAAGTGCCTTTGCGAAATCACGCTGTTTCATATTTCGTTCCTGTAATAGTTCAAAGACTCTGTTGGCAATAGCAACGCATAAGTCGACTTGTTTGTTTGTGTCCGCAGGAGTTGACTTGCGGATTTCATTCATCAGTTTATTTGTTTTCATATTAAATCCTCCTTATTATAGTCGATATCTATAGTCAATTCAAGTGGTCCATGTAAATTTGTACCATTGATTGTTATAATTTTTTTATTCTCAAGTTTCTTTATAATAATGTCTATCGTACATCTTGGGCATATTGATCCTTATAGGTGAGAAGGAATTTTTCGAATTCGGTATATTCTTCACCCTCGAATCTTGGAGAATAAAGGCTGACTTTTTCTCCAGTTTCCAATAGCTCTATTAATAAGTTCTTTTCCATATAACTTATATTTTTGCTGCAAAGATAAACATAAAAGTTGATTTCTTCAAAGGTTTTATGTTAAACTTTACTTTTATGTTTAAATTGCAGTTTTATTATCTCAAAAGATAAGTAGGATTTTAGGTTCGGTTTATGAAAAGTGAAGCCTGCCGGCAGTGATGCCGGCAGGCTTCTGTGTTTTTAGGGTAGGATATGATGTATGATATGATATAGAATATCTTGCTTGTATCCGTAGAAATCATGCACATTGCAAGTACACAGGGGTGGTTACTGCTTCCTCAAACTATACTTGCCGTGCTTGTCGAACACGAGCCAATAGAGCACAGGCAGGATGGTGGCGATGAGTACCATCGAGATAAGCGTACCGAAGAAGATAACGGCTCCCATTGGCGACCACAGCGTATTGTTCTCTACCATCATAGGCAGTACGCCTACCGAGGCGGCTGCCGATGTAAGGAAGATAGGGCGCATGCGGCGCTCGCCAGCCTGGAAGGCGGCTTCCTTTACCGATAACCCCTTGTCGCGGCGCAGTTCCTCGGCATAGTCGAGCATGATGATGCCGTTTCTTACCAGAATACCCATCAGGCTCACAATGCCCAATATGCAGGTAAGACTCACGTCGAAACCCGTAACCAGAAGGCCTATCGCTGCACCGAAGATGCAGAGCGACATGGACGAGAGATTCACCAGTGCCAGACTGATGCGCTTGAAATGGAAGAGCAGGATGAAGAAGATGATCAAGGCTGCTATCATCACGCCCGATGTAACCTGAGGAAGGGTTTCGGCATCCTTTTCTGCCATACCGCCAATCTCCCAATCAAGACTGGAATCTAGCGGGAGTTTGGATACTTCCTGCTTCAGTTCGTTGGCCAATTGGTTGGCATTGAATCCCCTTAAAGGTTCACCTATGATAGAGATGGTACGCACGCCGTTTCTGCGTATGATGCTGCCGTCGTGCCAGTCGGGCGAAATCTTAGCCAGCTGGCGGAGTGGAACGCTCGATGTTCCTCCCATCACGGGAATGTATTCATTGGCAAAGTCGCTGTCGTTTTCCGATTTCAGAACCATCTTCACCGGATAGTCGCCTTCCCAAAGGGTGGCCATCGGGATGCCATCGCCAAAATGAATGGCAAGGTCGGCAGAGAGTATGGTCTTGTTCACACCCAGCCGGTTGGCCTCGGTAGCATCTGGAGTTACCCTGATTCCAGGCAGGGGCTCTTCGTAGTTGGTACGAATCAGATTGATGCCTTCTATCTTGTGCATGCAGGCTTCTATCTTCCTGGCGGCAGCCTTCAGGTCGCCCATGCTGTCGCCGCTCACTCTTACTTCGATAGGGTAGGTGGCGTTGTTGTAATCCATCTGCTTGAAGCGGATGTAGCAGTCGGGAAAATAGTTGGAGTATCGGTCGGCATATCGGTCGAGTACCTCTTCTGTGGCATCGTTATCTACCGTATTCACGATAAACTGTGCAAAGTTCTCACCGCCAATCTGTGGCGCATAGGTGGTGTGGAAACGGGGTGAACCCTGGCCAACAAACGTGGTTACGGCTGTTACCTGCGGGTCGCGCTGCAGAATGTGGGCCATAGAATCTGCCACCTGTGCGGTTCTTGCAGCGGTGGTTCCGCTAGGCAGATAGAACTCTACGGCAAACTGGTTTCTCTCGGCGATAGGCATCATTCTCTGCGGAAGATGTACGAAGATGATGGCTCCGGTGCTCACCAGCATGATGCCCACAACGAGGGTGGTGCGTGGAAAGGCGAAACAGCGTTTCAGCAACCAGGTGTACCCCATCTGCAGATAGTCGAGCGGCTTTTTGCGGGCGTTGGGCTTGTGCTGGCTGCTGATGCCCTGGTGAATCACCATATACTGTAAATAAGGTGTGAGCAGCAGCGAAACCATGAGCGAGATGCTCAGGATGATGAACATGGCCCAGGGGAATGATTTTACGAAATCGCCCATGTCGCCATGCATGGTAAAGAGAAATGGGAAGAAGGTGAGCGAGATGCTGAGCGTGGCAGAAAGCACCGACATGAAGAACTCTCTAGGAGCGGCGATGGCTGCATGCCAGCGCGACATGCCATGGCCCAGCTTCTCCATGTAGTTGTCGATGATAACCACGGAATCATCCACCACCATACCCAGTGTTACGATGAGGGCAGCCAGTGTAACGGTGTTCAGCTCCATGCCGAAAAGATAGAATATGCCCAACGACGAGAAGATGGTGATAGGGATACTGAGGGCTGATACCTCTGCCACGCGGCGCGGCATGAGCAGGATGACCACGATGATGACGGAGATGACCGATATGAGCAGCTCGCGCAGGAAGTTTAGCACCGATTCGCTTACCACCTTGCTCTGGTCGGTAATGGTATTGATGTGTACATCGCCTGGCAGGGACTGTTCAAAATCATCCATCATCTTGTGTACGTCTCTTCCCATCTTCACGATGTCGTTTCCCGGTCGCATTTCAATGGATAGGAGCACGCATTTGTTGCCGTTGCTCTTGATGTATTTATTCAGTTTCGGGTATTCTCTTTTAATCTGTGCGATGTCCTTCAGGCGCACGATGTTGCCCTTGGGGTCGGAATATACGATTTGTTCTGCCACATCCCGCTCGTTGTTGTAGGAGTCGGTGATGTGGATGGGCAGGTTGAGGTTGCCCATCTCCAGGTTTCCGCTCACGGTGGTGAAGCCCTGCAGGGCAAGGTCGTTCAGAATCTTATAGGGGCCGATGCCGTATTTGGCCAGTTTGTTCTGGTCCAGGCAGATGCTTATCTGTTCGTTTTCCAGTCCGTAGGTTCGCAGGTTCGAGATGGCATCAATGCGGCGCAGTCTGTCCTTCAGCTGGTCTATGTATGTATTCAGTTCCCTATAGGTTTTCTGCTTGCTTTCCATCGTGATGAGCAGGGCAGAGGTATCGGCGATGTCATCCACAGCCTGCAGGGCAAGGACACCCGTAGGAAGGGAGCTCTTGAAGGCCTGCAGGCCATGCTTGAACTTGCTCCAGAAGGCATCCCGGTCCTCCACGTCGTCGTTGAGTTCCAGGAACACGATCAGCATGCCGTCCTTACTCTGGGTATAGGTCTTTTTCTTGTTCACCTCCTTGTATCCGAAGATGAAGTTCTCCAGCGGTTTAGCCACCCGTTCTTCCACCTCTCCGGATGTAGCGCCCGGATATACGGCTACGCAGGCACCCTGCCTGATGGTGAATTGCGGCATCTCCTGTTTGGGCATGATGCAGATGCCGAGTATGCCTAGAAATACGAGCATGCCCATCAGAAGCAGCACGATGTTGTGGTTGCACATCGCCGACTCGATGAACGAGCGCTTGATGATGCGGTTGGGCTTCCTGGTGATGCGTGCCTTGATGTGGTCGCGAAGGGCGGTGTCTCTCTCCGGTTTGTTTGTCTCTTGATTCATATCTTTTCCCTCCACTTTTTTATCGGTTATCGCTTTTTGCTGTATCTACATTCATTCCTTCAGAAACTTTCTGCTGGCCATTGATGATAACCTGGTCGCCAGCCTTCAGTCCCGAAAGGATGACGATGCCGTCTCCTTCGAAATCGCCGGTAGTTACGGGTTGCTGATGTGCCTTTCCGTTTACCACGGTCCATACGAATCGGGAGTTATCTACATCCAGTTCAATGCTCTGTGGCGGAACGGTGATGTGGGATGGGGTAGCAGCGCTACCCTGCACCTGGGCGTTGCATACCATGCCTGGGAGCAGACGGCCCTGCGGATTGGTGATGCCCACCTTGACATCGTAGGTATGCGAGATGGGGTTGGCATCGATGCCTTTTTCTGAAATCGTTCCCCGGAAAATGGCACCCGAAAGAGCGGCTACCGTCAGTTTCACCTTGTCGCCCACGTGCAGATGAGATATTTCAGCTTCGGGTACGGATATCTTGGCGTTGACTTGTGCCACATTGGCGAGTTTCAGCACAGGCTGTCCGGGGAGCACGTAGGTTCCCAAGTCCACGTTCTTGGCAGCGATGACGCCTGCAAAAGGAGCTGTGAGGGTAGAGTGGGAGAGTTGCTGGCGGGCGATGCTTTCAGCCGCCTTTGCCTGTTCCAGTTTGCTTTCTATCTCCACCCATTTCATATCCGAGATGGTTCCCGACTGGTGCAGGGGCAGGAATCTTCTGTAGGCATCCTGCGCCTGTTTCAGGGTGGTGAGTGTTGCCCGGTGAGCCTCCTTCACGGTGGTAGGGTTGATGGTGGCGAGCAGCTGTCCCTTGCTCACTCTATCTCCTTCTTCCACCCGTATGGAAGTGATGTTTCCGGCTATCTCGAAGCTGAGTGTAGATCCCATCTTTTCCTCGATGGTTCCCACATAGTCTTTCGTTCCCCCCAGGTTTGTATTCCCCACGGAGATAGTCTCAACTTTCACGTTTTTCTTCTCTAGCTTCCTGGATTTTTCGGTGCATCCCGCCAGCATCATACAGCTGATAATGAATGCGACAAGCCATCCCGTTATAACATCTTTCTGTTTCATATTAATTACATTTTGTTGTTTTTTGAAAAGATAATGCAAAGGTATGAATTTTAGCTGAATGCATAGGGAAAATAGGATTTAAAAAGATTTAAAAAAACAGTGGGTCTGGCATAAATAGGAGAACCTGTATAAAAGAACCGGCACAAAAAAAAGGCTAGCCCATTATCAGGACTAGCCCTCCGTTTTAATTATTTTCTAGGGTGTAATGAAATGTCATCCCGAAAGCTGCTTAGCACGTTATGAGTGATTACTTTACCTCAATGTGCTTAACATCGTCTTTCTTTTGTTCTCGCTAGATACTTCCCTCCTCAGTTGTTCCCGTCTGTTGCTTGAAGAATGAATGTATGTTAAACTTTTAATGAGAATACTTTTTCAAGTGAACTCTATCCTTTCAAGTCCTTATCCACCATGGCGCAGACACAAGAGTCTGACCATACATTCTCTGCCGTCTCTACCATGTCGATAATGGTATAGATTGGCAGGATGATACCCATGATGCCGATAGGAGCATTGATGCCGGACATCAGAGATAGGGTCAGAAAATAACATCCCATCGGCACTCCTGCATTACCCACTGCTGAGATAACTGAAATGAAGAGCCAGAGAATCATCGTAGTCCAAGGTAAAGGCATTCCTCCATTCTGCATCAGGAATAAGGAGGTTACGAGGATAAACGCAGCGCAGCCATTCATGTTGATGGTAGTACAGATAGGCAATACGAAGCGGGAAACCTGATTGGAAACTCCCAGCCTATCTTCTGCTGTCTGCATCGTTACCGGCAACGTAGCAGCAGAACTCTTTGTAAACAGAGCCATTAATACTGCCGGCATCATCTTTCCCAATGTACGCACAGGATTCAAGCCTCTTGCCAAGAGGAAGAGTGGGAGGATGATGAAGAATTGAATGACATTACCTCCCAGGATAACAGCTACGTACTTTCCTAGAGAAGCCATCACGATACCTGCAGAGAACTGGGCTGAGAGTTGTGCTGCAAAGGCAACGATACCCAGAGGCAGAGCCCAGATTAATCCATGAATCAGCATGAAAAGCAGATCCTGTAATCCAAACAATCCCTTCATCACGACTTCTTTCTTATCGCTTGATGGCATTTTGGTTAAAGCAATACCTGCTGCTGCAGCCAAAATCAGGATGGAGAGTACATTTCCTTCGGCAAACGGCTTGATGATGTTGTTGGGTATTACCCCAAGAATATGATCATAATAGCTGGTTTCTCCCAGCTTTTGGGGAACATCTGCCATACCGCTCTGTACCAAGGCTGTAGGTAAATTGCCTGGAGAAACGATGTTGTAGAGCACCAGTCCCACTGCTGCAGCTGCTATTGTCGTGAGTAGGGTGTAGGTGATGGCGTGGCGGAATATCTTACCGGTATCTGCCTGGTTGCCCAAGGATGCCAGGGTTGTGATGACTGCCAAGGCTATGGTTGGTACTGCTAGAAGTTGGAATAAGCGGGTATAGACCGTGGCGATGAAATTCATCAGGCCATCCAGCCAGCTGATGCCGAACATACCCAAAATTGCGCCTACTATCAAAGCGCCAATCCATAGCATCAGCTGCCGGGTTTGCTTATTCTTCACTCCTTTTTGCTTACTGCTGCCAGCATTGCTATCCGGCTGTCTATTTCCCATATCATTTATTGTTTTTCCCATGATTTTAAATTATTATTTTTTTAGACAAAAGTATTCTCCTTATTCCAGTCCCCACATATCATTCAGCATACTGATGGCTGACTCCGAGCGAAAGACATGATTGCGGAAGGTGATGATGCCTTCGGGAGCAAGGTGGGCTTCGAAGGAATTGACCAGGAAATCAGCTTCGAGCAGAATGCGGTGGTCGAGGCTGGTAACATCTTTATAAGTATGATGATGGGCAATGAGCCAGCAGATTCTTTCTGTCTGCGCGGCTGTGAATCCATCAACTTCCGACAGTACTTTTCTTGCCTCATCAGGTCCCATCTCTTCCTGGTGCTTGCCATCGCAGTTGCCGTATCTGGCTTCTGAAACGTGAATGCCTACATCGTGAAGAATGGCTGCTGCTTCGAGCACGAAGAGTTCTTCCTCGTTCATTCCCTCTGCTATCGCAATCATACGGGCAAAGTCGTGTACCTTTACGAAATGCTGGATGCGTGGCGCATCGCCGCCATCATACTTAATCATCGCTCTCATCAGTTGGGCGAGTGTCAATTCTTTGTTTGTCATAATCTTATGTTTTTTTACCGATGTTTTATGTCTGCTGGATGGAATGGCTTGTTTTACAGTGGATTACGCCCCTAGAAGGAAGGTTAATCCGCTGATTCCGATATAGGCATAGATGATGTATTTGAGCAGGGAGCCGCTGAGGTGCTTGAATACCCAGGAGCCTATAAGATTGCCGATGATGACTCCCGCTATTCCATACACATAACCTATGGAGACCGTGGTGGTGAAGAAACCGTTGTAGGCTCTTGCCAGTGTCATCATCAGATTGCCTGCCAGGAAATAGGTCTGTGTCATCGCCAGATAGCGATCCTTGTCGGGCTCTGAACTGACGAAGTAGAGTACGGCTGGTGGTCCCTGCATACCGAAGAATCCTCCCATCAGTCCGCTCAATGTTCCTGCCGTAACCTGCACGGGCAGCGTAGTCTTCACCTTGATGCGCTTGCTGAAGAAGGCGAAGTAGATGCTCACGATGATCAGCGTAATGCCTAGCAATATGTTCAGAATATGATATTCCATCCGCTTGAGCACAAAGATGGCTCCAATGGAAATGATGATGAAGGTGAACAGAATGGGCAGCAGCCGCCTCCAGGTGATGTACTTGTATTTCTGAATGACGATGATCAGGGAGGTGGTCATCGCTAGGATGCCTGAGAGGGTTGTTGCCTCACCATAAGAGGGCATGATGGAGGGGAGCATCGTCATGATGAAGATGCCAAAACCGAAGCCAGTGGTGCGTTGCACAAAACTGGCTCCGATGCTCAACAGAAAAAGTTCGATGACAATATTGTCCATTCTGTTGTAGGCTTATTGATGGATGTAATCCAGAATCTGCTCTGCATGAATCTTGGTCTTGATCTCCTTTGGAGTGAAAATCTTCTCAATGACGCCTTCTTCGTTGACGAGATAAGTGGTGCGGAGGATTCCGATGGTCTTTCTGCCGCAGGTTACCTTCTCGCCCCAGCAGCCGAGTTCCTGCAAAAGGGTGGTCTCTGTATCGGCAATAAGAGGGAACTGCAGGCCCTTGGCTTCTGCAAATTTCTTCTGCAGTGCCTGCTTGTCCTTGCTCACGCCGATGATCTCGTAACCGGCTGCTGCCAGCTCCTCCTTGTGTGCCTGCAGCGAGCAGGCCTCGGCAGTGCATCCGCTGGTGTTAGCCTTCGGATAACTGTAGAGTACTATCTTGCGACCACGATAGTCGCTTGCCTTGATCTCACGTCCGTCCTGGTCAATGCCAAGAATCTCTGGTATTCTATCTCCTATATTCATAATTCTATATTTATTTATATATGTCTTGTTGAAATGCAAAGATAATAAAAATAATGCGAACCGATGTGATTCTTATGATTTTTAACACTATTGATGACTGAACTAACGGTTATCGGTCGAAAGGAAAACGTAAAAGGCAAAAGCAATCAGGGTTTGAATGCTTTTGCCTTTTTGCGACTTGTTATATTACTTCTTGAATCCGAAAATCTTGTTGAAGATTTTCTTTACCACGTTTTCTTTCTTCTGTGGATTTACCACTGGCTCATACTTGCGTGAACCCTGCTTGTCGCCCTTTTTCTGAGCTGGGGCTGGCTTCTGCTGAGGAGCTGCCCCCGGTTTCTGTGGAGCTGCATTCTGCTTCTGCTGGTTGTTTGGATTCTGCTTCTTCTGAGCTACGCCTCTGCCACGACCGTTGCTTCCTGGGCGTACATTGTTTTCTGTACCAGGGCGCTGCTGAGGGTTTGCATTCTCAGCATTGTTACCGTTGTTGCCATTGGTACCATTGCGGCGTTTGTTGTTGTTGCGACGCTTGTTGTTTGGATTGTCGTTGCTTCTTGTCTGTTCGCCTTCCTGGTTTTGTGGATATGGCTTGTTCTGCTGAGGCTTCTTGTTGCCCTGCTTCTGCTGTCCGTTCTGACCGTTCTGCTGATTGTTCTGACCGTTCTGACCGTTCTGCTGAGCCTCACCGTTCTGTACCTTTTCTTCCTTAGGAGCTTTCTCCTGTCGGTTGGTAGGGTTGTTTGGCTTATGCTTATGAGCAGTCTGCTCGCGGTCTTTCTGGCGTCTGTTTTTAGCCTTGGTCTTTTCGCCGTTCTCATTTCCGCCACGTCCATTGCCCTTGCGTCCGTTTCCGCCCTTGCCTCCACGTCCGCCTTTCTTGCTAGGCTTGTTCAGCTTGATATATTCAGGCCCCTCGCCGCATCCCTCAGGAAGCGGCATCTTCTCTACCACCTTCTCCAGGAACTTCTCAATCTGCTGGAACCAGAACATGTCCTCTTCGTTGACGAAGGTGATGGCTCTACCGTCGCGGTTGGCACGGGCTGTACGACCGATGCGGTGAACGTAATCTTCGGTATCGTGAGGCACGTCATAATTGATAACCATCTCGATGTCGTCGATGTCGATACCACGAGCCACGATGTCGGTAGCCACGAGCACGTCATACTGACCGCTCTTGAACTTGAACATGACATCATCACGTTCAGCCTGCTCCAGGTCTGAGTGCATGGCGCCGCAGTTGATACCGGTCTGCTGGAGGGCAGCAGCCAGCTGCTTCACCTTCATCTTGCTGCCGCTGAATATGATGACACGCTTCATGTCGCCAGCCTTGAAGATATCCTTGATGATGGTCATCTTCTGGGTTTCGTAACATACGTAAGCCTCCTGCTTGATTTTCTCTGCAGGCTTGCTCACTGCGAGCTTGATCTCTACCGGATCCTTGAGCAGCGACTTTGCCAATTCCTCAATCTTCTCTGGCATGGTAGCCGAGAACATGATGGTCTGGCAAGTCTTAGGCAGCTTGGCAGCGATGGTATTGATATCCTCTGAGAAACCCATGTCGAGCATGCGGTCGGCCTCGTCGAGGATGAAGAAGCTTACCTTGCTGAGGTCTACGTTGCCCAGCGAGATGTGGGTGATGAGACGTCCTGGTGTAGCGATGACTACATCGGCACCCATGCGGAGACTCTTCAGCTCCTGATCGTAGCGGTTGCCGTCGTTTCCACCATATACAGCCACGCTGCTCACGTCCTGCAGATAATAGCCGAAGCCCTGCATCGCCTGGTCAATCTGCTGTGCGAGCTCACGGGTAGGCGACATGATGACGCAGTTGATGGCATCCTTAGGATAGCCACCATCATCCAGCTTGCTCAATACCGGAAGCAGATAGGCTGCAGTCTTTCCGGTTCCGGTCTGGGCTACGCCGAGCACATCATGACCTTCCAATATCTCTGGTATACATTTTTCCTGTACTGGGGTGCATGTGTCGAATCGCATATCGTATAATGCGTCGAGCACGTTGTCGTTTAAATCTAATTCGTCGAAATACATTTTCTTTCTTTTTTCAATGTTTATTATCTCGGTGCCTTGCGGTAGCAGAAGTATGCTACGAAGGCGTAAATGATGTTAGGCAACCATGCCGCCAGCATTGGCGGGAAGTTTGCCTGGATGGCGAAGGTGGCGCAGACGGTCTGCAGCATGATATAGCCGAAACTCAAAGCCAGACCCAGTCCCAGAGCCTTACCCATGCCGCCCTTGCGCTTGCGTGAGGAGAGCGACACGCCGATGACGGTGAGGATGAATGAGGCGAAGGAGGAGGCGATGCGCTTATGATACTCCACCTTGTACTGTACCACATTGCCCGAACCGCGGTTGATCTGCTTGGAGATGTAATCCTTCAGCTCCGGACTGGTAAAGGTTTCCTGCTGTCCCTTGGAGTAGACCAGGTCGGTTGGCTCCATGGTGATGAGCGTATCTTTATTCATTCCGCTCGTAATCTTCTCTTTCATGCCATGCAGTCGGCGTACCTTCCAGTTGGTTAGTTTCCAGTGGTATTTGGAGTCGCTGATGGTATCATACTGTATTTCTGATGCCGTCAGGTGGCTCACCAGTTTCTTTTCCTGGAACTTGTCTAGACAGAATCCGTAGCCCCTCTTCGAGTTGTTGTCGTAATGCTGGATGTAGGCTATCACGCCTCGGTCCACCTGCAGCTGCACGTTCTCGGCAGAGGTATTCTTCTTCTTGTTCTTGTACATCGTCTCAAAGTTCTGTCGGATGACCGTGCCGTGCGGAATCACATAGGCAGAGAGCGTGTAGGAGAGTGCCGAGAGGAATATGCAGGTAATCATGTACGGGCGAAGCAGGCGCTTGAACGATACTCCTGATGCCAGCATGGCGATGATCTCGGAATTGCCTGCCAGCTTGGAGGTGAACATGATGACCGCTACGAACACGAACAACGCACTGAAGAGGTTGGCGAAGTATGGCACGAAGTTGGCATAGTAATCGAAGATGATAGCTCGTGCCGGTGCATGATACTCGGTAAACTTCGACAGGTTGTCGTTGAAGTCGAACACGATGGCAATGGTGATGATGAGCGCTATCGAGAAGAAGTAGTAGCCTACGAACTTCTTGATGATATACCAGTCCAATCGTTTGATGTATCTCAGTGGGTTGAGATACTTGAGCACCTTGAGGAATCGCAGTTTATGCCCAATCCATCGCATGACCTTTCCCATCCAGCTCAGTTTTCTGCCCAGCCATCTGAGGGCAGCGGTGAGCCATCCGAATCTTCGAGCCATGGTTCTGCCGAACTTTAATCTTCTGCGATGTTTTCTGATGTATTTAAAATCTTTCATAAATCAGTATTTTCCGGGAGCAGGAGCCGTCGGGGGCTCCATGCTCCTGAGACTTCTTACTCCTAACTTCAGTAATTTAAATTCTTCTGCCGAGCTGGTCGATGACAGATCGCTTCCACTGTACGAAGTCGCCCTGCTCTATATGCTGGCGTGCATCGGTAACGAGTCGCAGATAGAACGAGAGGTTGTGGATGCTGGCTATTTGCATCGCCAGGAGTTCCTGTGCCTTGAAGAGGTGGTGCAGGTATGCCTTGCTGGTAATCTGGTCGATTTCGCATCCGTCCGGATCCACTGGGCTGAAGTCCATCTCCCATTTCTTGTTGCGCATGTTCATGGTGCCGTTGTAGGTGAAGAGCATCGCGTTTCTTCCGTTGCGGGTTGGCATCACGCAGTCGAACATGTCTACGCCTCGCTCGATGGCTTCCAGGATGTTCTGAGGGGTACCCACGCCCATTAGGTAACGTGGCTTGTCCTTTGGCAGGATTTCGTTCACCACTTCTATCATATCATACATCACCTCGGTAGGCTCGCCTACAGCCAGACCTCCGATGGCGTTGCCGTCTGCTCCCTTGTCTGCGATAAACTTGGCTGCCTCGCGACGGAGTTCCGGGAAGGTGCAGCCCTGTACGATAGGGAAGAGGCTCTGATGGTAGCCGTAGAGTGGTTCGGTCTCGTTGAAGCGCTTCAGGCAGCGGTCCAGCCAGCGCTGGGTCAGTTCAAGACTCTTCTTGGCATACTGGAAGTCGCTCTGTCCCGGAGGGCATTCGTCGAAAGCCATCATGATGTCGGCACCGATGATGCGCTCCGTATCCATCACGTTTTCCGGTGTGAAGAAGTGCTTGCTTCCGTCGATGTGTGAGCGGAATTCGCAACCTTCCTCCTTCAGCTTGCGGATGCCCGTGAGCGAGAATACCTGGAAGCCGCCGCTGTCGGTGAGGATAGGGCGGTCCCAGCCGTTAAACTTGTGCAGTCCGCCTGCTGCCTTGATTACTTCAAGTCCCGGACGCAGATAGAGGTGATAGGTGTTGCCCAGGATGATCTGAGCCTTCACCTGCTTTTTGAGTTCCTCGAAGTGTACACCTTTCACGCTGCCCACCGTTCCTACTGGCATGAAGATAGGAGTCTTGATCTGTCCGTGGTCGGTGGTGATGATGCCGGTGCGTGCATCGCTAGCCTTATCTGTTACTTGTAATTCAAATTTCATTTTTAATTCTTTTTGTCATTTTCTGGAATGGTGAAGTCGATAGGGTGCTTTACCTTTTCATCGGTGAGGGCAAATTCCCATACGTCGGCCACGTCTTCTACATAGTGGAAGGATACGCCCTTGAGATATTTTGCCGGAATCTCTTCGATGTCTTTGCGGTTGTCCTTGCAGATTACGATGTCGGTGATGCCGGCGCGCTTGGCTGCAAGTATCTTCTCCTTGATGCCGCCTACTGGCAGAACCTTTCCGCGCAGGGTGATTTCGCCCGTCATGGCTGTGTTCTTGCGAACCTTGCGCTGGGTGATGGCCGAGGCGATGCTGGTGGCGATGGTAATACCTGCCGACGGACCGTCTTTCGGAGTGGCTCCTTCCGGTACGTGGATGTGGAGATTCCAGTTCTCGAAGATGCGGTAGTCTACGCCCAGCAGGTCGATGTGCGACTTGATGTATTCCAGGGCGATGACTGCCGACTCCTTCATCACGTCACCCAGATTTCCGGTAAGGGTCAGCTTGCCTGCCTTGCCACGGCTCAATGAGGTCTCGATGAAGAGAATCTCGCCGCCCACAGAGGTCCACGCCAGTCCGGTTACCACTCCGGCATAGTCGTTGCCCTGATAGATGTCGCGGTTGAATGGCGGATTGCCCAGAAGTTCCTTCACCTCGTCCATGCCGATGGTAGGATGCTCCAGCTTGCTGTCACATGCCATCTTGTATGCCACCTTTCTCAGGCACTTGTTGATCTGCTTCTTCAGCTGTCTTACTCCACTTTCGCGTGTATAGTGCTCGATGATGCATTCCAGGGCAGCCTTGTTGAAGCTGATTTTCTCCTCCTGCTTGTCAAGACCGTTGTTCTCCAGTTCCGTAGGTACCAGGTGGCGCTTGGCTATTTCTATCTTTTCCTCGGTAATGTATCCGCCCACTTCTATCAGCTCCATACGGTCGAGCAATGGGCGTGGAATGCTTCCCAGGTCATTGGCTGTTGCGATGAAGAGAACCTTAGAGAGGTCGTAGTCGGCATCCAGATAATTGTCGTGGAAGGCGTTGTTCTGTTCCGGGTCCAGCACTTCGAGCAGAGCCGATGCCGGGTCGCCCTGGAAGTTGTTCTTGCCCACCTTGTCTATCTCGTCGAGGATGAAGACAGGGTTGCTGCTGCCAGCCTTTTGGATGTTCTTAATGATGCGTCCTGGCATGGCTCCGATATAGGTGCGGCGATGACCGCGTATTTCTGCCTCGTCGTGCAGACCGCCCAATGACATGCGCACGTATTTGCGCTTCATGGCATCGGCGATGCTCTTGCCGAGACTGGTCTTTCCTACTCCCGGAGGACCGTAGAGGCAGAGTATCGGACTCTTCTGTCCGCCGTTCAGTGCTCTTACAGCCAGGTATTCCAGGATGCGCTCCTTCACCTTTTCCATGCCGTAGTGGTCACGGTTCAGTATTCTCTTGGCGCGCGACAGACTCAGGTCGTCCTCGGTATATTCATTCCAAGGCAGGTCTACCATGGTCTGCAGGAAGCTAATCTGTATGGAGTAGTCGGGGCTTTGCGGATGGATGGTGTCCAGCTTGGCAAGTTCCTTCTTGAATATCTTCTGAGTGGCCTCGTTCCAGTTCTTTCCTTTGGCTTTCTCTATGATTTCCTTTCTCTCCGGTCTTCCGTCTCCATCTCCCAGTTCCTTTCTGATGTTTCTTATCTGCTGTTTCAGGAAGTATTCCTTCTGTTCCTCGTCCAGGTCATAGCGGGTCTTCATGCTGATTTCGTTCTGCAGGTGGAGCAGTTTCGATTCCTTGTGCAAAGCCCTGAGGGCTTCCAGCAGACGGTCGTTCAGTGTGTCCTGTTCCAGCATCTTCATCTTGTCTTCGATGCTGAAAGGGATGGCGCTGCAGATGAAGTTTCCCTGGATGGTGCTATGCGACATCTCGTTGATGGCATAAACCAGGTCGGTAGGGATATTATCGTTGGCGTTGATATAGCTGATGGTTTCCTTCAGGAGTGTCTGGTGGATGGTTGGGAAATCGGTATCGTTTTCCGCTGGCCATATTTCCGGCAGACTGGTTACGCTGGCGCTATAGTATGGAGTGGTTTTCTCGATTTTCTCCAGGTGACATCTGCCCAGGCACTGGATGATGATGGTCTGGTTGCCCGAACCGTCAGGCATGTTGATTACCTTTACGAGTTTGGCGAAGACACCTGTATCATACAGGTCGGCTTCCTTTGGATGGTCTTCATCCTTGTTCTTCTGGCAGAAGACGCAGAAGATGGTATTTGGCTTGTTAGCCAGTTTTTCTGCCAGATTCTTGCTGGCAGCTCTCCCCACGACGATAGGGATGAGCACAGTAGGAAAGGCAACGAGCTCTCTGGTGCAGAGCATCGGATAGATTCCTGCCGGATTTTCTGTGAGCAATGAGCTTGGATCGCCCTCGAAATCGGCAAACATTTGTATCTGAGTTTCGTTTCTTTTCATTTCTTTTATCGAATTCTTATTTTTAAGGTGCAAAGTTACTCATTTTTTTGCGAATTCGTGTAGAAGTATAGATTATTTAATAAATAAAAGCCGATTTATCTCCGTTATGAGTGACAAAAGACTGTCTTTTTCCCGATATTTTACAATATATGGCACTGTTGCACGTTATTATCTCTAAAATGGATAGTTTTGGAAAATAAAAAATAACGAGAGAAGATTTATGGCTGGATTTACATTTAAACAGTTTGAAATACAGCAGGATCGCTGTGCAATGAAGGTGGGCACCGACGGGGTGCTGCTGGGTGCATGGGCTGAGGGTGGACAACGTATACTCGACATCGGGTCGGGTACGGGACTTATCTCGCTCATGATGGCGCAGCGTTTCCCTGAGGCTCAGGTTTGGGGAATAGATATTGATCCGGATGCCTGCATGCAGGCTAGGGAGAATGTGGCAGCCAGTCCTTTTGCCGACCGGGTAGGGATAGCGTGCTGCGCCTTGCAGGATTTTTCGAAGCTGGAAGCGGCTAAGGCTGACGGAATGCTTTTCGATGCGATAGTGAGCAATCCGCCTTTCTTTGTGAATGGGTTGAAAAATCCTGACAGTAAGCGTGCGATGGCTCGGCATTCTGACAGTCTGCCGTTTCCGGTTCTGATGAAGGGTGTCAGGCGATGGCTTTCCGATGAGGGCGTGTTCTCTGCGATAGTGCCGTCCGATGTGCTGGAGTCTTTTGTTTCAGAAGCCTATTGCTCAGGACTTTCGCTTGTCCGGCAGTGTGGTGTGAAGACGGTGGAGCGCAAGCAGCCCAAGCGCTATCTTGTTGCCTTTTCCAAGCGTCGTGCTGGCATGATGGATAAGTGCACGGAAATCATGACGGATTCTGAAGGAAACCGCTCTGAATGGTATGCGAAAATTACGGAAGAATTTTATCTGGAATAGTGAGTATTGATTATTTAGTAGTGATTATTGATTAGTGATTATTGATTAGTGATTATTGATTATTTAATAGTGATTATTGATTAGTGATTATTTAATAGTGGTTAGTGGGTAATTGCACAAGGATGATGTCAATCCGCAGGCAAATTAATCACTACTCACTAATCACTACTCACTAATCACTACTCATTAATCACTATTTCAAAGGTTCAGTTTCCTTTGCACCATTTTGCTGATGGCCTCTACCTTCTTGCTCTGTCGCTGGATGTCCTTGTGGATATCGTCGCGCACGGCATTCAGGTCGTTGAAGAACTCGGCAATGCCATTCTGTATCATGTTTGGCTTGCGTACGCTCTTGTCTGCAAATGGGTTAACTACCATCTTGATGCCTTTTTCCTCCAGGTGAACATCTATTTCGGCTCCCGTCATAACCGGATCGCCATCATAGTGTATCACGCCAGGCTGGCTTCTCGTGATATGCAACTTCTTACAACGGAACGATTTGATTTTCGAGTTTTTGTCGAGTGTCTTGTTGAACATGTCGAAGCTGACCTGCGGAGCCTCAATCACGTCGAACGGCTCCATGATGACAACGTCTATCAGTCCGTCGCTCATCGAAGCCTGCGGAGCAATATAGGCATTGTTGCCATATTGCGATGCGTTGGCGCAGGAAATCAGGAACGCCTTGTATTGCTTGGATCCCGTCTCGTCTTCCAGCGTATACGTCTCCGGCTCATACTTCAGTCCTTCTCTCAGTATGTTTTCTGCATAGCTGATAGGTCCCCGTTTTCCACTCTCCGCAAACTTCATGCTGACGAAGGCGTCGAAGCCCATGCCGCAGGTGCAGAAGAATGGATGACCGTTGATGACGCCATAGTCGAGATCGTTGATTTTGCATGCGTTGATTACCTCGATGCTCTTCTTCAGGTTCATCGGCAGGAGGAGGTGGCGTGCCAGTCCGTTGCCCGAACCGCAAGGCAGAATGCCCAGGGCGGTGTCCGAGTGAACCAGCGAACGGGCTACTTCATTGACGGTTCCGTCTCCTCCCACAGCCACTACGATGTCGGCGTGGTTGTTCTTAGCCTCTGTAGCCAGTTCCGATGCATGTCCTGCTCTTTCAGTCAATTTTATCTCGTACTCAAAAAGCTCTTTGTCCAAAGTTGAATCAATCAGATTCGGAATGCCAGCCTTGCTGGCTGTTCCCGAAATGGGATTCATGATGAATATTATCTTTTTCTTCATTTTTGTGTCAAGAGTTTAGTGATTTTGTACTGCAAAAGTAATAAAAATACCTAAAATGGCAAGATTTATCATTAAAAAAAACGCTAAAAATAAACTTTCTTAGGAAAATAGCGGATTTATTAGTCTTTTTTTGTATCTTTGCACCCTGAAATGTAGAAAAATAAAAAATCGAAAATAAAGTACACCTATTAATAATGGGACAATTACAAGAAAGATACAAGAATTATCGTGAACCACAGAAGTATATGGCTGCCGGTGTGTATCCATATTTCCGTGAAATCACAAGTAAGCAGATGACCGAGGTTACCGACATTGACGGTCACAAGATTTTGATGTTCGGCTCTAATGCTTATCAGGGTTTAACCAACGATCAGCGCGTTATCGATGCAGCTAAGGCTGCGCTCGATAAGTACGGTTCTGGCTGTGCAGGAAGCCGCTTCCTCAATGGTACCCTCGATTTACATGTGCAGCTCGAGAAAGAGCTCGCTGAGTTTATGGGTAAGGATGAGACATTGTGCTTCTCTACTGGTTTCTCTGTGAACCAGGGTGTGTTGGCATGTGTGGTAGGTCGTAACGACTATATCATCTGTGATGATCGCGACCACGCTTCCATCGTAGACGGTCGCCGTCTCTCTTTCGCTACCCAGCTTCACTACAAGCACAACGATATGGAAGATCTGGAGCGTGTGCTCTCTAAGCTTCCAGAGGATGCTATCAAGCTCATCGTTGTGGATGGCGTGTTCTCTATGGAGGGCGATTTGGCTAACTTGCCTGAGATCGTAAAGCTCAAGCATAAGTACAACTGCTCTATCATGGTAGACGAGGCTCATGGTCTTGGCGTATTCGGCAAGCAGGGACGTGGCGTTTGCGACCACTTCGGTCTGACCGATGAGGTAGACCTCATTATGGGTACCTTCTCAAAGAGCTTGGCATCTATCGGCGGTTTCATCGCATCAGACAAGGATACCATCAACTTCCTCCGTCACAACTGCCGTACCTACATCTTCAGTGCATCCAACACTCCAGCGGCTACAGCAGCAGCGCTTGAGGCACTCCACATCATTCAGAATGAGCCAGAGCGTTTCGAGAATCTTTGGGATGTAACCAACTATGCATTGAAGCGTTTCCGTGAGGAAGGTTTCGAGATTGGTGAGACAGAGAGCCCAATCATTCCTCTTTACGTACGCGATGCAGAGAAGACCTTCGTGGTTACCAAGATGGCTTACGATGCAGGTGTGTTCATCAACCCTGTTATCCCTCCAGCATGTGCTCCACAGGATACATTGGTACGTTTTGCCCTCATGGCTACTCACACAAGAGACCAGGTTGAGCAGGCAGTCCAGATCTTGAAGAAGATTTTCGTAGAAGAGGGAATCATCAAGTAGTATGTATTGAGCAATCATATATATTATATATAATAAGGTATATAGGGCGATTTCGGTATGAAGTTGCCCTATATTCGTATATAAAGGCCGGCGAACAGAGGGAAAAGAATCTTTTTTAGAAAAAAGTTATTCAAAAATTTGGTGAAACAAAAAAAATGTTGTACCTTTGCAGCCGCAAATCAGAAATGATACTTGCCCTAAATGATAAGAGGTTATCATAGAGAAAAAGACGGGGTGTAGCGCAGCCCGGTAGCGCTCCTGTTTTGGGAACAGGTGGTCGCAGGTTCGAATCCTGTCGCCCCGACTTCGAGAAAGCTAAGAAGATTTGACTCTTCTTAGCTTTCTTGGTATATATAGGTTTTGGTTTAATAGTTTTAGAGTTATGATTATTACGATTGCGCGCCAATGTGGATGTGGCGCTGTTCATGTGGGCAAGTTGCTGGCTGAACATTATGGCATCCCTTTCTATACCCGTAAGACTTTGATGGATATGGCACGGGAGCATGGGGTGCTTGATGAGATGGAGTCGTTCTTTGATGAGCGTCCGGTAGACGAGCTGCTCTTTGCCATGTCTTCTCTGGGTGAGCCTCAGAAGGCGCTCACCGAAAAGCCGATTAAGGTATTGACGGATATGATTGGGCAGGAGAACTGCATCATCATCGGCCGTTGCGGAAATTATATCTTCCGCGACCGCAAGGATCTCGTTTCGGTGTTCCTGAAGGGCAATCTTGAGGAGCGCATTGCGAATATCCGCCATGAGGAAGGTCTGGGAAGACTGGAGGCTGAGGAGTTCGTGGAGCATGCGGATGACTGCCGCATCGCCTATCATAAGTATTATACCGGGCTTACCTGGGGCAATGCCGATGACTATGACATCTGCCTCGATACCGTGCGCCTGGGGGCAGAAAAGACTGCCAGCATCATTGAACAGTATATAGGGTTGTTGTAAAAGAGAGGTTTGCTTTTGGGCTTCCTGCTGGCCTTTCCTGGGGAGGGAATCCGATGGAATCGGATTCAACGGTGGCTCAGGGGGGCATGGGTAATTATAAAGTTCAAAGCTCAAAGTTCAAGGTTCAAGGTTCAAAGTAAAAAGTAATTCAGGATGAAGTTTTTAATTCAATTTTTGATAATCATAGCGTTCTCTTTTGCGGGAGAACTGCTCCATTTCCTGCTGCCGTTGCCGATTCCTGCCAGTATCTATGGCATCATCTTGCTTTTTGCGGCACTGGAGCTGAAATGGATTAAGGTGAAGGATATTCGTGAGACGAGCAGCTTTCTGATTGCCGTCATGCCGGTGATGTTTATCCCTGCTGCCGTGGGGCTCATCGATTCCTGGCAGGCGATAGGCAATTCGTGGCTGCAGTATATCATTGTGACGGTGGTGAGCACCTTCATCGTGATGGGTGTTTCGGGATGGATTACCCAGATGGTAATCCGCAAGAACCGGATGAAGGCGCAGCAGGAGAAGACTGCTGAAAGCCTTGCAAGTGTAGAAGTTTCAGAAAACAAGACAGAAAAGGAGGCAAAGAAATGATGATGAGTTCTATTTCGCTTTTCCAGGATTCCGTGTTCTTCGGAGTCTTGATCAGTCTGGCATCATACGGCATCGGTATGCTGCTGAAGATGAAGACGGGGTGGTCGCTGATGAATCCCCTGCTCATCGCTATCGTGTTGGTAATCTGCGTGTTGCTCCTTACGGGTGTAGATTACAAGACCTATTCTGCCGGTGCCAATATGATCAGCTATCTGCTTACTCCAGCCACCATCTGTCTGGCTGTTCCTCTGTATCAGCAGGTAGAATTGCTCAAGAAGAACTATCGGGCTGTTGTGGCAGGCATCGTGTCGGGTGTCCTTGCCAGCTTGTGTTCGGTATTGCTGCTTGCCCTGCTTTTCCATTTCGACCATGCCTCTTACGTCACCTTCCTGCCTAAGAGCATCACTACCGCCATCGGTATCGGCGTTTCTGAGGAGTTGGGCGGTCATGTGGCTGTGTCTGTGGTAGTTATCATCGTTACGGGTGTGCTGGGCAATATCTTTGCCGAGAAGTTCCTCAAGCTGTTGCGCATCCAGGAACCGATAGCCAAGGGTATCGCCATTGGCTGTTCTGCCCATGCACTGGGTACTGCCAAGGCGATGGAAATGGGTACCATCGAGGGTGCCATGAGCAGTCTGAGCATCGTGGTCTGCGGTGTGATGACGGTTGTGGGTGCCTCTATCTTTGCCCTGTTCATGTAGAATCAGATACAATAATATTTCCCTTTTTCCGTTTTTATAGATATGAAACGAAAAAAGGGATTTTTGTATATAATGGGTGTAGGGATGGCGATGAGCGCCCTGCTTGCCAGTTGTGCCGACGATGAGAGTTTCTCAACGTCGAGGGGAGATGTGCTGTCGTTTTCGGTAGATACGCTGAAGATGGACACCCCCTTCTTGAATGTGCCTACGCCTACCCGAAGCTTCTGGGTTTATAATAAACGGCAGTACTAATTATAGAATCAAAAATTTATAGTCACATTTTAAAAAGAGACTACACAATTATACTATATTCAACAATTGAGTTATATATTACATAAGATATTCAAATATGAAAAATATATATATTATTTCAATAGTAGTTTTTATTATGCTGTCTTGCATGGCATCTTCGCCTCAACAGAGTCTGCAATCCCGATTATTTGGTTTTTGGGAGCCAAGTGGAGATGAGGTTACAGTGTTAAAAATCGATAAGGATAGTTTGTATTATGTAGATGAATATCCTATTGTGGCAATACCTTATAAGTTTGCAGGTGATAGTATGACTATAGACGCTGATGGAACAACTATTGTACAACATATTTCATTTCGCAAGGATACGCTCGTTATGAAAAATCAGTGGGGCGACGTTAGTTGTTTTGTACCTGTTAAATAATTCGATCTGTATGGTTGAAACTGCCTGAAAGGGCAATTTCAACCATACATAAACGGTATCTCAAATGTTCAGTGCCGAATGTTAATGCATGGCAGATACCAGTTGCTCCCTTAACGTTTCCACTCCAGGAAAGCTTGTCTTCTGATAGGTTATCTTTCCTTCCTTATTTACAACAAAATAGGTAGGAATGCCTGAGAACTTATGAATTTCGGCAAGAGCAGCAGCCTGTTCCTTAGTCAAACGTACATGCACGCCACCTATTGTCTTTATCATCTCGCCCCATTTTTCTACAGGCGATGAGGCATTGGCTATATAGGGATGCTCGCAAATTCTATTATCTGGATGGTGATGTCATTGTTATCCGACAGAATGGAACTGTCCATGCATATCAGTCGTTTAAGGACAACTTAGGTAGTATATTGTCTGTTATTGATGAAAACGGCAGTAAGGTATTCTCAGCAGAGTATGATGCATGGGGTAAGCAAACAGTATCAGTCAATACTATCGGCCTTATCAGGGGTTATGGAAGTCATGAGATGCTGAACGAGTTCTGCCTCATAAATATGAATGGGCGTGTCTATGATCCGGTACTCGGCAGATTTCTGAGTCCCGACAAATACGTACAGGAAGGAGACAACAGCCAGAATTATAACAGCTATAGTTATTGTCTGAATAATCCTCTCAAATATGCCGACCCGAGTGGTAATGTATTTGTCCTTGACGATTTTATCGCAATAACTGCAATGGGCGCAATGATGGGTGCCATGAATGCAACTATGTCAGACAAGCCCATATGGAAAGGGGCACTCATCGGAGGAGCAATGCTGTGACCAAAACAAAAGGTCTTGCTAACAGCAAGCCAGAGCAAGGCAGAGAGAGGCTTATACCTTTTTCTCCTTGTTCTGAATTATATTCTTAAATTAATATTAAACGCTGTCTAATAAACGGCAGTACTATAAATAATAATTAAAATATGAAGAAAAGAAATTACCTGAGTGATGTCGAAGATAGAAGCGGAAACGCTTTCTCTGTAATTGCTGATTTTGAGGGGAATGAAGAACAATTGATGGACATTGAGGTAGAAGAGGTTTTACCGATA
>OLVV01000182.1_pt1 | contig 41674 bp, 32 predicted proteins | sample 1673581 | NCBI WGS metagenome assembly OLVV01 (sample SAMEA103958116, study PRJEB25191) | human gut metagenome | biome: human-associated habitat [ENVO:00009003]; feature: intestine environment [ENVO:2100002]; material: feces | place: Germany | collected 2013/2015
CGAGCCCAACTTCTCGCTCGGACTGGGCATATACAAGCCCCTGTCAGACAAGTGGGGACTCACCACCGGACTGCATCTTGAGAACAAGGGAATGAACATCGACGCCACCGTCAAGAACTATCACATGGCCATCGTGAGGGGAGGACAGAGGCTCGAGGGCCAGTTTACCGGCCACAACGCTTCCGAGGTGGAAATGTGGATGCTCACACTTCCGCTGCAGGCAACCTACGCCCTTAACAGCAACCTGCACCTGAAGCTCGGTCCCTATCTGTCTTACGTCAGGTCGCACTCCTTCCGCGGATATGCCTACGACGGCTACCTGCGTGTCGGCGACCCCACCGGAGCAAAGGTGGAGCTTGGCTCTGACGAGGGCAGCCGCGGCACTTACGACTTCAGCGACGACATGCGCTCATGGCAGCTTGGCATGATGCTTGGCGCCGAATGGTACTTCCACAAGCAGTGGGGAGCCTTTGCCGACGTCTCATGGGGATTCACCGGAATATTCAGAAAGCACTTCGATACTATCGAACAGACGCTTTACCCGATTTACGGAACAATAGGTGTTTCATATAAAATAAAGTAAAATAATAACAAAACAAGGAAAAAGATGAAGAAAATTTTTACTATTATTGCGCTCCTCGCACTCACTCTTACAGCAGGAGCTAAGGATTTTACCGACCAGCTTTCAATCTCTCTGAATGGGGGAGAAGCATCAACATCAGAGGCTACAATATCTGTTGAGGAAGTAGAAGGCTCTGACGGACTCTACAAAATCATTCTCAAAAACTTTAGTTTCCAAGGAATGAAAATCGGAGATGTCAACATCGAAGATGTGAAAGGTAACAGCACAGAGGGTGATAATGGATATGTTTACTTTGAAGAAATAACAAAAGAAGCCGAAATAACTAACGGCGGCTCAATTGCTGCAATACTCGGTAACAAAGTAACCGTAACTATAAAGGATGGAAGCTGCATGAATGCCGATAAACTCTATCTTGTAATCAACTTGCCGGTAAGCATTATGGGATCTACAATAAACGTTGATGCAACTTTCGGAACGGCTCCAACTACAGCCAAGAGCTATACAGATAATATGATAGTTGATTTAGGAGGAGGACCATCTGACCCGATGGCTGCTACAATTAACGTTGAAAAACAGGAGAACGGAAAATACACACTGCAGTTGAAAAACTTCAAGTTTGAGCTGGCTCCAGGATATGCACTTGGTATAGGACACATAACTATAAACGACGTTGAAGGCACCGACAAAGATGGTATTACCATACTGAGTGTGACAGAACAGCCTGTAACCATAACTCCGGGTGATGATGAAAACGTAGATTGGAGCATGGGTGAACAGCTTGCTCAGGCCGGTCTTAAAGCTACAATTAACGGCGAAATGACAGACGACAAGCTATATGCTGTAATACAGCTGCCGTTGGCAAATGTTACTGTTACATTCGGAACTCAGATTTCAACAAATATCAACAGCACTACAACTTCTGCCAACAGCGGCGTTGAAGCTGTATACGACATCAACGGAAACAAGCTGAACGGCATGAAGAAGGGTCTCAACATCCTGAAGAAGGCCGACGGAACAACCGTTAAGGTTATCAAGAAATAAGGACGCGCGACAATGATTTGCGCCGCTGAAGGCGCAGACTTACGGCGCTTAAAGATAAAAAATCCCGTACAGGAAACATCTTGTACGGGATTTTTTCGTATCTTTGTATTGCGCTGAAATGGGCGCAAAGGCCGCACAAAGGCCTGCAACCGACTAAGAACTGCATAAAAAACACGCTTATGGAAAAGCTTCTTCATTACGTATGGAAGCACAAGATGTTTCCTGCCAGGCCGCTCCTGACCACTACGGGCGAGAGCGTTGAGGTGATAGACGCAGGTCTGCCTAACACCAACGCGGGGCCCGACTTCTTCAACGCGAAGGTCAGAATTGGCGGCACTATGTGGGTAGGAAACATCGAGATACACGACAAGGCATCCGACTGGTATGCGCACGGACACGACAAAGACAAGGCCTACGACAACGTGGTGCTGCATGTAGCTGCCGAAACGGGGCCTGACATCATAACGTCCGACGGCCGCAAGGTGGCGCAGATAAGGCTCGACGTGCCGCAGGAGGTTAGCCGCAACTATGACGAACTTATCACCACAGACCATTATCCGCCATGCTATGCCATCATACCGCAGCTAAGCCGGCTCACGGTTCACAGCTGGATGAGCCGCCTGCAGGCCGAACGGCTGGAGCAGAAGACCGACGCCATAAGGCAGAGGGCCGACAGATGCGGCGGCTCGTGGGAGTCGGCGCTCTTCGTAACGATGGCGCGCAACTACGGATTCGGCGTCAACGGCGACGCCTTTGAGGCGTGGGCAATGAGCGTTCCGCTGCAGAGCGTGGCTCATCACCGCGACGACCTGTTCCAGATTGAGGCAATTTTCATGGGACAGGCAGGTCTGCTTGAGTATGACACCATACCCGAACCTTACCGCGACGACGCCATCAAGGAGGGCTATTTCGACCGTCTGCGCAAGGAATATCAGTATATGGCGCATAAGTTCGGCCTTACTCCCATCGACGCCGGCATGTGGAAGTTTCTCAGGATGAGGCCTCAGAACTTTCCTCACATACGCATATCGCAGCTGGCACAGCTCTATCATTCGCGCCAAAGCGACCTTAGCCGCCTTGCCGAGTGTACATCCGTCGATCAGCTTAAAGCCCTGCTGCGCACCAGGGTTACGCCTTACTGGGAGACTCACTACACCTTCGGCAGCACGAGCGTGAAGAACCGCAAGAGCATTTCCGACCCGTCGCTCAACCTGCTCATCATCAACACCGCCGTGCCCATGCTCTTTGCCTACGGCCGCCACCGCCACGACGACACGTTGTGCAGCCGCGCGTTCAGTCTGCTCAGTGAGCTGCGGGCTGAAAACAACCATATAGTAAGACTGTGGGAGCAGTGCGGACTGAAGGCTGAAAACGCCGGAGACAGTCAGGCGCTGATACAGCTGAAGAAGGAATACTGCGACAAGAAGGACTGCCTTAGGTGCCGCATAGGATACGAATATCTGAAGACAAAGCGCTGACAGGACAACAGAAATGTGCCTTTTTATCGCAATCCGTGCCATATAAAGCGGCATATCAGAAGCCGGATAGATGCCGATTTTACGGCCATTTGTAACCTCTTGATTATCAATATGATACAAACGGCTTCCTAAAAGGCCATGTTTTAGGCTCCAAAAGGTGCCATTTCATCGTGTAAAAGGTGCCCTTTCGCAAGTCAAAAGGCCACCTTTCAGAAAACGCCCCGTCATGCCCCATACAACAAGGGCATAAACCTGACTAAGAAACTGCCGCGAAGACAAAACAAATCTTTTAGCACAAAAAAACAGAAAATAATACGGAAAAAGCCTTATCTTTGCATCCATTATGGAATATATATTCACCACACGAATGATGGTTCGCGACTATGAGTGCGACATCGAAGGCATTGTGAACAACGCAAACTATCTGCACTACACCGAGCACACGCGCCACCTCTTTCTGAAAGAGTGCGGACTCAGCTTCGCCGAGATGCACCGCAAGGGCGTCGACGCCGTCGTGGCCCGCATGAACCTACAGTTTAAGACGCCGCTGAGATGCGACGACGAGTTTATATCATGCCTCAACCTCAAGAAGGAAGGCTTGCGATATGTGTTCTATCAGGACATCTACCGCGCCTCTGACAACAAGATATGCTTCAAGGGCGTGATAGACCTTGTATGTCTGGTGAACGGCAAACTGGCCAACAGCAAGGAGTATGACGAGGCTTTCAGCCGCTGGCTTTAGACTGCAGCGGCCACAGGCACATGCGCCTAAAGCCCACATACCCCTCCCATAAGCCTCATAAATCCCGTCCCTCCCATCCTCAAGAACCATCCCTGCCATGCACGAACAAGAGATATTAAACATGCTTACGCTCAGCAGAATCAGCTATTTTAATTCTGCCGAGATAATCGCATTGTGGCGCAAGGCGGGCAGCGCTACGGCCATAATGGACAACCGCCGCAACATATGCGACCTGATGCCCGACTGCAACAAGCGCACTGCCGAGGCGCTGGCCGACACGGCTGAGGCAGAGGCAAGGGCTGAGAGCGAGATTGAGTTTGCGGCGCGCAACGGCATAAGCATATTGTGCATGGGCAGCGAAGACTATCCGCAGCGGCTGAAGGAGTGCATTGACGCCCCGCTCGTGCTGTTCTATAAAGGCACGGCAAGGCTCAATCGCATGCGCGTAATCAACATCGTCGGCACACGCCACTGCACAGCCTACGGGCAGGACTGCATACACAGCTTCGTTAAAGACCTGTCTGCGATGTGCCCCGACGTGCTGATAGTAAGCGGACTGGCATACGGAGTGGACATCTGCGCGCACCGCGAGGCACTGGCTGACGGACTCGACACAGTGGCCGTACTGGCTCACGGATTAGACTATCTCTATCCGCCACGCCACCGCGACACGGCCGACAAGATGCTCACTCAGGGCGGACTGCTCACCGAGTTCTTCTCAAACACCAATGCCGACAAGCTCAACTTTCTGCGCCGCAACCGCATTGTGGCAGGCATATCCGACGCCACGGTGCTCATAGAGAGTGCCTCTCACGGCGGCGGACTTGTAACGGCGCGCATTGCCAACAGCTACAGCCGCGACGTGTTTGCCTTTCCCGGCCGCACGGGCGACATGTATTCTGAAGGCTGCAACAACCTTATACGCGACAACAAGGCGGGCCTTATATGCGGTGCCGCCGACTTTATAAACGCCATGGGATGGCAGACCGACGCCCGTCTGGAGCAGGCTCGCCGCAACGGCATAGAGCGCACGCTCTTTCCCGAGCTTACTGCCGACGAGCAGGCCGTGGCCGATGCCCTGCAGAAGGAGAACGACCAGCAGGTAAATAGTCTGACCCTGACCTCCGGCATCCCCGTCAGCCGCCTCGCCGCCACACTGTTCACGCTCGAGATGAAAGGCATGGTGAGGTGCATGGCAGGAGGAGTTTATCATTTAATTAATAACTGAAAATATAAAAAACGTCAGGTAGTTAAAGGAGTTAAAGTAGTTATCGCTCACGCTGTGAGCTAGTAGTTAAAGTCAAATGCCTTGTGGCTTATCCCGGCATAAGTCTCATTATGTCCCATAAGTCCCACAAACACCAGCAGGACATTCGGCTTTAACTCCTAGCCGGCACAGCCGGCGATAACTCCTTTAACTACTAGCTCACAGCATGAGCGATAACTACTTAAGACAAAACCATCAACCCTACACGCAATGAAAATAGGAAACATACAGTTTGGCGACCGGCCTTTGCTGCTGGCGCCGATGGAAGATGTAACCGACATAGGATTCCGCCGGCTGTGCAAACGCTACGGAGCGGCTATGGTATACACCGAGTTTGTCAGCGCCGAAGCACTGGTGCGCTCGGTAAAAAGCACCATGAACAAGCTCACCATAAGCGACGACGAGAGGCCCGTGGGCATCCAGATCTATGGCCGCGACGTGCCGCAAATGGTGGAGGCGGCAAAGATTGTAGAGGAGGCCGGACCCGACCTGATAGACTTAAACTTCGGTTGTCCTGTCAAGAAGGTGGCAGGCAAGGGCGCCGGAGCAGGCATGCTGCAGAACATTCCGCTGCTGCTCGACATAACACGCGAGGTGGTCAAGGCGGTGAAAGTGCCCGTAACGGTGAAGACAAGGCTCGGATGGAACAGCGAAAACCTAATAATAACCGAGCTTGCCGAGCAGCTTCAGGACTGCGGAATACAGGCTCTGACGATACACGGACGCACAAGGGCGCAGATGTACACAGGTCAGGCAGACTGGACTCTGATAGGCGAGGTGAAGCGTAATCCGCGCATACACATCCCCATAATAGGCAACGGCGACATCACTACGCCCGAAGAAGCCAAGCAGGCGTTTGAGCGTTACGGCGTAGACGCGGTGATGATAGGCCGCGCAACGTTCGGTCATCCGTGGATTTTCAAGGAGATTCGCGACTATCTTAACGGCAAGGAACCAGACCCTGAACTCGACTTCAACCGCAAGCTGGACATCCTCGAGGAGCAGTTGCGCATCAACGTGGAGCGCATAGACGAGTATCGCGGCATACTGCACACGCGCCGTCATCTCGCCGCCACACCCATATTCAAGGGCATTCCCGACTTCCGTCAGACGCGTATAGCCATGCTCCGCGCCTCGACAGTTGACGAACTGATGGCCATTCTCGAAGATTGCAGGAAGAGACTGGGTAATTAAGAAGTAAGAATTAAGGATTAAGAAAACATCATTTGGCAGCTGAAAACACGGCTGAAGATAGCCCTTTTAATTGAGACTTAAAGTCTAATGCATAATAATAAGAGGGTGTAGAACCTGCCAAATTGTGAATTATAAATTGTGAAACGAAGTTCGGCATTAGCCAATTATGAATTAATCGTGTGATAGAATTTTATGAACAGCGATTTATCAAGAACCCGACTGCTGCTCGGCGACGATGCCACTGAGAGGCTGTGCGCAACGCGCGTCATAGTGTTTGGCGTGGGCGGCGTAGGCAGCTGGTGCGTTGAAGCACTGGTGCGCTCGGGCGTAAGACATATAACCATTGTAGACCCCGACCGCGTGTGCCCGTCGAACATCAACCGACAGCTCATGGCCACCACGTCGACCGTGGGCAAGCCGAAGGTGGAAGTGCTGCGCGACAGACTGCTCGACATCAGTCCCGAAGCTGAGGTTGACGCGCGTTTTATGGCGTTCAGTGCCGATACGGCGGCAGAATTTAATCTCAACGACTACGACTATGTTGTCGACGCGATAGACAGCATACCAGACAAGATGCTGCTGATACGCACGGCATGCCGCTCAAAAGCCACCCTGCTGTCGTCTATGGGGGCAGCGCGCAAGCTCGACCCGTCGCGCATCAAGGTTACAGAATTTTGGAAGGTGGAGGGCTGTCCGCTTGCCCGCAAACTGCGTCAGGAGTTCAAGCGTCAGGGCGACAAGCCTGCACGCAAGTTCAGATGCGTATATAGCGACGAGCTTCTGCCCAACCAGGGCACTTCAGACGAGGCGCGCGCCAACGGCTCAATGCTCCACATAACCGGCATATTCGGCTTCACCCTGGCAAGTCAAATCATCAATGACGTATTCAAAGAGGCAGAAGGGGAAGACAGGGAGTAATAATTAAAAATTAAAAAGTAAAAATTAAGAATTAAGAAAATTAGCCCAATTATTAATTAATACATAATTTTTGGGGACAATTAACCAACCCAATTATGAATTGTGAATTATTAATTATGAATTAAAAATATAACTATGGAAGGCTATAAGACAAAAGAATTCGGCGTGCCCGTAAAGCGTTACTGTCAGACAATGGAACTGAAAGACGACGCGGAGCTTATCCGCCGCTATCGCGAGGCTCACGACAAAGAGCACTTCTGGGACGAGATTAAGGAAGGAATAAAGGCCGTAGGCATATTGGAAATGGAGATTTACATCCTCGGCAACCGCCTGTTTATGATTGTCGACGCACCGTTAGACTTCGACTGGGACAGTGCGATGGCGCGCCTTGCCACGCTGCCGCGACAGCAGGAATGGGAAGAGCATGTGGCAATGTTTCAGGACTGCGCCGCCGATGCCACGTCAGACCAGAAGTGGCAGATGATGGAGCGCATGTTCTATCTTTACGAATAACGCATCATATTGATGCCTGATGAAACAAGCCCTGACGCCATTTCAGAAGCGTCAGGGCTTGTTCTTTTATCACAAAGCCTTGCGGCTGCTCCTTGCCCTTAGCCCTGCCGCAGCCCCTTATCATGCCGTAAGCGGTAAGCCTCGTTACCTTCCGTTTTCCAAAAGACGGCATATCGCATTGCAAAAGGTGCCCTTTTACACGCTGAAAGGCCACCTTTTAGAAGCTAAAAGACGGCCTTTTGCAACGCACTGAGCCACAGCGTGTTACAAGGGCGGGTGCCGTTGGCGTGCGTTCTGCCTTCATTATGGCCGCCGGCAGCCGGCGTTGCGTGCCCTGTGCGGCTGTTTCGGCCTTGTCAGTAGGCCCGTTCCGGGGGCTTATATCGGCGCAAGTGGCGGTGTGGCAGCGTGTTGCGTGCATAAAAATAAGTTATGCAGAATTAAAAAAACTCTTTTATTTTGTTTTCTCTCTGACTTATGTTATCTTTGCAGATGATTTAAATCGCGATTTAATTATGAAAATAGCTCTTATCGGCTATGGCAAGATGGGCAAGATGATTGAGCAGATAGCCCTTGGCCGTGGCCACCAAATTGTAAGTATAATCGACATCGACAACCAGCAGGACTTCGACAGCGAGGCCTTTGCCTCGGCTGATGTTGCCATCGAGTTCACCAATCCTACTGCCGCCTACGGCAACTATCTCAGGGCCTTTGCGCACAACGTCAAGGTGGTGTCGGGCTCTACGGGATGGATGAAAGACCACGGCGACGATGTCAGAAAGATGTGCGCCGAGGGCGGACAGACCCTCTTCTGGGCCTCTAACTTCAGTATAGGCGTGGCCATATTCTCGGCCGTAAACCGCTATCTGGCAAAGATAATGAACGGATTTCCGCAGTATTCGGTTACAATGGAGGAGACTCACCACGTGCATAAGCTCGACGCTCCGAGCGGCACGGCGATAACTCTTGCCGAGGAGATAATAGACAATCTCGACCGCAAGGACAGCTGGGTGAAGGGCACTCTGACGGCTCCCGACGGCCATATAGAAGGCTCTGCCGACTGCGCCGACAACGAGTTGCGCATCGACTCGGTGCGCCGCGGCGAGGTGCCGGGCATACACACCATTGCATACGACAGCGAGGCCGACTGCATAACCATCACTCACGACGCCCATTCGCGCAAGGGCTTTGCCCTGGGAGCAGTGCTCGCAGCCGAATATACGGCACAGCACAGCGGACTGCTGACGATAAGTGATATGTTTAAGTTTTAAATTTTAGGAGTTAAAGTAGTTAAAGAAGTTATCGCAGGCTGTGCCTGCTAAGTAGTTAAAGTCATTAGCCTTGAAGGCTTTTTGCACGTGTACAATGTGTATGTGATTATTTATACCAATAATAATCCTCAAGGGTAATGACTTTAACTCCTAAGCCGTACTTGTACGGCGATAACTACTTTTAACTCCTTTAACTACTAAACAATAAATATTTACACCAATGATTGACAAAGAAAAGAAAAAACTTAATATGAAGGTGCAATGGACCAAGTTTGCCGTTGTAACCCTGTTGTATCTCATTTTCCTCTACTGGCTTGAGAGCTGGCTCGGACTTATCGTCGTTCCGTTTATCTTCGACGTCTACATAACAAAGAAGATACGCTGGCAGTGGTGGAAAGACTCAGAGCGCCCCGTGCGCTTCATCATGTCGTGGGTAGATGCTTTGGTGTTTGCCCTCGTGGCCGTCTATTTCATCAACCTGTTCTTCTTCCAGAACTATGTCATACCTTCTTCGTCGCTCGAGAAGTCGCTTCTCACCGGCGACTACCTCTTCGTGAGCAAGGTAAGCTATGGTCCGCGCATACCGCAGACGCCCCTCACCATGCCGCTCACACAGCACACGCTGCCCGTGTTCGGCTGCAAGTCGTATATCGAATGGCCGCAGTGGGACTATCGCCGCGCAAAAGGCCTGGGCAAGGTTGAGCTCAACGACATCGTAGTGTTCAACTATCCGGCAGGCGACACACTCGTGTCTAACCCGCAGTATCAGGCTGCCGACTACTATCAGATGTGCTATTCTTACGGCAGTCAGCTGATAATGGACCATCCTGACATGTCGAAACTCACTCCGCAGCAGCAGCGCGACTGGTACAACAGAGTGTATAACATCGGACGAAACTACATCCTCGACAACCATCCTGAGTTCGGTTCGATAATCTCAAGGCCCGTTGACCGCCGCGAAAACTATGTTAAGCGCTGCGTGGGTCTGCCCGGACAGACGCTCCAGATAAAGGACCGCATAGTGTATCTCGACGGCAAACCCAACAAGGAACCCGACAATGTGCAGTATACATACAACGTGAAGCTCAACCAGCCGCTGCCCGATGACCTCATGCATGAGCTGGGAATAAGCATGGAAGACCTTACGAGTCTTAACCAGAACGGATACATGCCGCTGACCAAGAAGGCCGCAACGGCACTGGCAAAGCGCCGCGACCTCGTGGCAAGCATAGCCCTTAACACCGAGGCTACCGTGGGAGACATCTATCCGCTGAACGCCTACACGGGATGGACACGCGACAACTATGGTCCGGTATGGATTCCGCAGAAGGGCAAGACCATAACTCTCAATATGAAGAACATTGCCGTTTACGAGCGTCCTATACGTGTGTATGAGGGCAATCAGCTTGAAGTTAAGAACGGAAAGATATACATCAACGGCAAGCAGACAGACAAGTATACGTTCAAGATGGACTATTACTGGATGATGGGCGACAACCGCCACAACTCGGCCGACTCGCGTTACTGGGGCTTTGTGCCTGAAGACCACATCGTGGGCAAGCCTATCTTCATCTGGTGGAGCAGCGATCCCGACCGCAGCGGATTCTCAAAGGTGCGCTGGAGCCGCCTGTTCCGTTTTGTTGATAACATAAAGTAAAAGCAATATATTAAGGACTTTGAACTGAGAAAGGAAGTAGGGCGCCGGCCGTAAGGCCCGTTTGCACGGCGCAGGCAGCGTCTTGACGCGCCACGGCATCTGCCGCATCGGCAAATAATAAGGCCGTAAAGAGAGGCCGGCAAGCATCCGCCCGACGGGTCTGCGCCTTACTTCTTCACTCTTGCTTCATAACTCTTAATCCTAAGGACTATGAGAAGTGCGCTCAAGTTTGTGATGGCGTTGATAGTCACAATCTTGTTGATGTTGGCTTTCCGCGCTTTGGTGTTTACCGTTTACACGGTCAGCGGCTCAGGGCTAGAACCCTGCTTTGTCAGTGGCGACCGCGTGTTGGTAAACAGGTGGAGCTATGGCCTGCGCACGGGCGGCGGTCCTTACTTCAGATACACGCGCTGGATGCCATCGCCCGTTGAGCGCGGCGACCTCGTGGCCTTCAACTGTCCGGCCGACTCATCCGTTCCATTCACAAGTCTTCCTGTAAGCGCCTGCTATTGCACTGGCGTGCCCGGCGACACCGTCATGGCCGACGGCGTCAGACTGATGGTGCCCGGCAGAGACCACATTGTAAAGGTGAGCGAGAGCAACATGCGCCTGCTCTGCTTTCTGTATAACAGATACGAGGGGCGCAACGCAGAGATTGCAGACGGCCGCCTTATCGTGGACGGAGCAGAGACTCGCTGCGCAGCCTTCGGCAACGACTACTACTGGTTCAGTTCTGGCCGTCCCTCAGAGCCATACGACTCGCGCTTCTTCGGCTTTGTTCCCGAGACACACATCATCGGCAAGGTGTCAGTGCTGCTCTATTCTGTCGACCCTTCGCTGCCGTTCTACGAGTGTCTGCGCCCCGGACGCAACATGCAGATCATAAGAAAGCCCAGACCACTTGGCGCAGAATAACTTTACTGCCGGGCTTAATCCAGCCGTCTGCGGCGCTCTTGGCCGCCATTCTTATGACGGCAGACAGCCGCGTTGAGGCGTTGAAATGGCGCATTAAGATAACAGCAAACATTTAAAGAAACAACAAATCCACCCCATATCATGTCAGAAGCACTGCTTTCATCGGCCTATTTCGGCCCCGTACAATGGTATCAGAAACTCAACCGATACGACAAAGTCAGGGTTGAGGCTTACGACAGTTTCATCAAACAGACCTACCGCAACCGCTGCGTGATAGCCACCGCCAACGGCCTGCAGGCCCTTACGGTGCCCGTGGAGCGCACCGCCGACGGCCAACGGCCCGATGAACAGGGACAGGTGCCAAAGTGCCTCATGAAGGATGTGCGCATAAGCAACCACGGAAACTGGCGCCACATACACTGGAACGCGCTGATGAGCGCCTACGGCGAGTCGCCGTTCTTTGAGTATTATGCCGACGACATCAGGCCGTTTTTTGAGAAGGAGTGGACTTTCCTTTACGATTTCAACGCTGAGATATGCGCCAAAATGTGCGAACTCATCGACATAGAGCCTCATGTGGAGCCTACTGCGGGCTACATGTTCAGCGACGAGGCAGAAGGCATGGGCATCGACGACTACCGCGACGCCATACGCCCTAAGCACAGCATGCCCGACCCGATGTTCGCTCCCAAGAGATATTATCAGGTGTATGAGCAGCGCCACGGCTTTCAGCCTAACCTCAGCATACTCGACCTGCTGTTCAACATGGGCACCGAGAGCGTGCTCTATCTGTAGACATAACGGCTCAATGAGGCCCTGTCCGGCGGCCTGATTGAGCCGATTTTCTTGCGGTTTCATCGTGCCAACACGCCCGGAAACGCTGCCGGCTTTCGATTTTTTAACTCTTGCGCTTTCGCGTTTCTTTACAAAATAAATTTCCGTTTGAGACATTCCGCTGTCCGTTTTATAACACTCCGCACAGCCGTTTATGGCCGTTTTTTCCCCATTTCACCGCCTTTTACGGCTAAATCTGCCATGTTTTGCGCCCAGTTTCACTGCTTTTTGCCATGCAGTTGGCCGTATATTGCCGTGTAAAAGGTGGTCTTTTGCATGACGAAAGGTCACCTTTTGCGCGGCAGCTGCATTGCTATTGATGCTGCTTAAGACGTAAGTGGCATGCTGTCAGGCGGTTACGCATTTAACACAAAAACGCCCGTTTTTACGTTCTGACCGCTCTTTCATGCCCGGCATGGCCGTTCTGAGAGCCTTAACCGGATTTGCGGCTCATGTTGCTTTAACACAGTTTAACCCGCTGCCAGCCTTGGCCGGTCAGCCGTCGGCGGCACGTCGCCCGTAGTTCAGGAACATTCTCACCGGGCAGCGGTGCCGAATGGCTGCGGCAGACGGCATGAGAGGCTGTGCAGCTGCGCACGGTGCGGCGTGTAAACCCTTTGTAAACAAATACAGCAAGAACATTTTTCGTAGATTAAAATGACTAATTTTTCGGTTTTTCATATTTTTTATTACTACATATCCACGTTTTTTAAATTATTGTATTAGATTTGTAACCTGTTAATTCATTTAAACTAAGAAAACCATGTACAACAAAACATTAAAATCTTTTCTTCTTATCATGATTGCCTCAGTGGTCATGAGTTCTTGCATAGGTTCGTTCGGCCTGTTCAACAAAGTGCTCGACTGGAACAAGGATGCCACGGGCAACAAGTTCCTCAACGAACTTATCTTCATAGTCATTTCGCCCGCCTACGTGCTGTGCGGAACGGCCGACTTGCTTGTCCTTAACACCATCGAGTTCTGGTCAGGCTCAAATCCTCTGGCCGAGAATGTAGGCAAGACGGAGAGCATAATGGGCAGCGACGGCAAGCTGTATGCCGTTACCACGCTCAAGGACGGATACGAGATAAAGGATGCCGACGGCAATGTGATGAACTTTACATATAACGAGAAGGACAACACTTGGGCCGTTGAGAAAGACGGAACCACAACCGTGCTGCTCAAGATGAAGGGCAACGACACGGCGCAGATATATCTGCCGGGCGGCAAGACCATGGACGTTACGCTCGACAAGCAGGGCCTTTATGAGGCAAGAATGGCTGTCAACGAGGGCGTTTACTTCGCTGCAAGATAACAACGGGGCGGCGCTGCCGCTGTAAATACGCATTAAGGGCGGAAAGATGCGTGCCTGCGCGGCATGCGGTCTTTCCGCCCTTAACTGTTGTTATGTCTTCGGCCTATTTGCGCCCGAGCTTCTCTGCACATTCAGGACACAGGCCCTTTATCACGTAGTTGATGCTGTTGAGCACGAAACCGCCCGGCAGGCTCACCACGGGCACGTGTATGCGCTTCAGGCAGAACGTGCGCTGGCAGTTCTCGCAGTAGAAGTGTGTGTGCTCGTCTTCCACTCCGCAGTCGCAGTCGTCGCTGCATACGTTGTATTTAAGGCTGCCGCTTCCGTCGTCCACCACATGTATGAGGCGGTTCATCAGAAACACCGACAGAGTGCGCGATATGGTGCTCTTGTCTACCGTCGGCAGCAATTTCTCGAGCTGCGGCAGCGACACCGTCTCGTCGCCCCTGAACATCGCCCGCAGAATCAGCAGGCGTGTGGCCGTCGGCTTTATGCCGCGGTGCTTCAGTTTGTCTATATAGTATTGTTCAGATGCCATTTCGGTGCAAAAATAACTCTATTTGTCCGAAAAGCAAAATTTAGTGGCCATTATTTCTGTTTGTGCCGCTGCGCTCTCCGGCCGCTCTGCCGAAGAATATCCTTGTGGCGTTGAGCACGGCCAGCAGGGCCACGCCCACGTCGGCAAACACAGCCCCCCAGAGGTTTGCCATGCCCACAAGCCCGAGCAGCATCACTGCCACCTTTATGCCGATGGCCATCACTATGTTCTGTCTTACCACGCTTACGGTGCGCTTGCCGGCCCTTATCGCCTCAGCCACCTTCGACGGATGGTCGGTCTGGATGACCACGTCTGCCGTCTCGACGGCCATGTCTGAGCCCATCGCACCCATGGCAATGCCCACGTTGCTCAGTGCAAGCACAGGCGCGTCGTTGATGCCGTCGCCCACGAAAGCCACGTTGCGGCCCTCGCGCTGCAGCTGTTCTATATGCCTTACCTTGCCCTCCGGCATCAGGTCGCCGTATCCCTTGTCTACCTTAGTCTCGGCTGCCACCTTGTCTACGAGCGCCTGCTTGTCGCCCGAAAGTATGTCCATGCGGCTTATTCCGCACTTTCTGAGCCTTCTGACGGCCTCTGCCGCGTCGTCCTTAAGCGTGTCGGCAAGTAGTATGTAGCCCTCATATCGGCCGTTCTTGGCGCATGCCACGATGGTCTCGGGCACGCTCTTCAGCTCCTCCGGATAGCTTACGTTCTCGCGGTCGAGCAGCCTCAGTGTTCCGGCAAGCCATCTGTCGCCGCCTGCCGTGGCCGTCATGCCGTAGCCGGGCAGGTCTTTCACGTCGCTCACCTCAGCCGTCCTGTCGCCTGCATAGGCAGTTATAGCCTTGGCAATGGGGTGGTTGCTGCTGCGCTCCATAGCCGCAACGGTGGCCAGCAGCTTGCCGGTGTCGTTGCCGCAGACCTTAGTTACGGAGAATACTCCGCGCGTCAGCGTGCCCGTCTTGTCGAACACCACGGTGTCGATATGCGTCACGGCGTCGAGCCAGTTGCCGCCCTTGAACAGTATGCCGTGCCTTGATGCCGCGCCGATGCCTGCGAAATAGCTCAGAGGTATGCTTATGACGAGGGCGCAGGGGCACGATATAACGAGGAATATCAGTGCGCGGTAGAACCATGTGCTGAAGTCGTAGACGAAGCCGGTACCTGCTGCCGACCAGATGTAAGGCACGATGACGGTGAGCGCTGCCAGCGCTATTACGGCAGGGGTGTATATCCTTGCAAACTTGCGTATGAAGAGTTCGGCAGGCGCCTTGCGCTCCGATGCCTCCTCGACCATCTTCAGTATGCGTGCAACGGCGCTCTCGCTCTCGGGCCGTGTAACCTTTATCCGCGCCACGCTCTCCGTGGCTATCATGCCGGCAAGCACCTCGTGGCCGTTCTCAATGGTGCGGGGCATGCTCTCGCCGGTAAGCGCAGCCGTGTTGAAGGCAGCGTCGCCGCTTGTCAGTATGCCGTCGAGCGGCACGCGTTCGCCCGGCTTAACCTCGATGATTTCGCCCGGAATGACGTTTTCGGGCTTGTCGGCCACCTTATGATTGCCCCTTACTATGACTGCCATCTTGGGGTGAAACTCCATCAGGCTGCGTATGTTGTCGCGCGCCTTGTCGACGGCCATGTCCTGAAGTGTCTCGCCCACGCAGTAGAACAGCATCACGGCCACTGCCTCGGGATATTCGCCTATGATGAAGGCGCCTATCGACGCTATTGTCATGAGCATGAACTCGCTGAACACTTCCTTCTTCATTGCGCACTCCCATGCCTCGCGCATCACGCCGAGTCCTACGGGCAGGAACGCCAGGATGAACCATGCCAGGCGCACAATGCCGTTGTTGAAGATTACGGCTCCTCCTTCGGTGAAGCATATTCCGGCCATGAGCATGAAGAAGGAGATTATCGGTTTCTGAAATTTCTTGGTTACCATGTCCTTTGTCTTTAGTTTGTCTTTTTACTGATGCAAAGGTAGCCGATATGCGATGCAACCCGGTTGCAAAGTTGGGGTAATAACGAAAAGAGGCCCGACAGCGAGTGTCGGGCCTCCGTGTGAGCATGATATTGTGATTATTTAGATCTCCAATGTCCGTGCAGGTTGCAGTATTCGCGTGCGTACACGTTCTTGCAGTCGGTGTAGAACACAGCCTCCGGCTTCTCGCCCGGCTTGAGGTGCTTGCGCTGAACCTTGTCGCACTCAACCAGTTCGATCCACTCGATGTAGTGGTTTTCGAGCATCGGGTGCTCAACTTCGCCCACTTTAACTCTGTAGCCGCCCTCGATAGGCTCTACAACGGGCACGTGCTTCTCTGTAGCAGCGTCAACAGTGTTCTCTGTAAGCAGCTCCATGGGCTGTCCGCAGCACGACAGTGTGCCTCCTGCCTCGTGCATAACTTCTACTATGTTGCCGCATACGGCACAGCGGTAAACTTCTTTCAACTTTGTCATGATAATACTCTTTTTTAGTTGTTTAAAACTCTTGTTCGTAAGATACGGATAGTTTCTGTATCTGATACAAAGTAACTAAAAATATCTGAGAATACGTTTCTTTTTTCGCCATATTTTTGTTTTACCGGCGTTTTTTATGGTTAAAACACTTATTAATTCTTATTTTAACTATACCCGTGCCGCATTCTGCATGCTGTCATGTCTGTTTTCGTATGCCCGAAAACAACCTGTATTCTGCCGCCTTTCATGCTGTGGGGATATGGCCTGCGTGCAGCCGTTTTCCGAAAGGTGGCCTTTTGCCTTCTGAAAGACCACATATTGCACGCTAAAAGGCCACCTTTTAGAAGCTAAAAGATGGCCTTTTGTAAGTCGTTGAATATCAGGCTTGTCGGCGGCTTGCCCGTCGCGGCTGTTCCGGTTGCCGCCGTAGCGTCTTCTGCCTTATGTCTCTGCCATATACAGCTTGAGCTCTTCGGGCGTCATCCTGCGGTAGATGCAGTAGAGTTCCGTGGGCCCTTCGCCGTTGTTTCCCTGCAGTCTTCTTATTATTCTCATTTCGTGGTCGTTGAGAGTGATTATCCTGAAGCCCCTGTCGGCATCTGCGGCAAGCTGGAAACTGTTAGCCCTGTACGTGTATCTGATGCTCTCGCTGGCCGTTGCCGCAGTCTCGCCCTGCTGCGTCATCCATGTTATGGTGTCGGCGGCGATGAAGCAGCTGTATGCCATGTCTTGTCCGTTGTCGCTGTATATGTTGGCCACGTCGTATCTTCCGGCCATCTCCATTCTGTGAGCCTCGGTGCATTTCCATCCTCTTCCCACGGCGTAGCGGCTGAAATATTCGCTCGTTATCCTCATCTGTTCAGGCAGAGTGGGGTACTTGTCGTTGAGCGAGTCGAGGTCGTAGGGATGGTCCTTTATGCATTCTGCAAGTTCGGTGCTGCTCATTGCCCTGTATGTCGAGTATACATAAATCTTCTTTCCGTTGCCGTCGATGGCCTGGTATTTTATCAGTTTCATCTCGTTCTCGTTGAGCGAGATTATCTTGAACATCTCTTTTCCGTCGGCCATGAGGCTGTTGGAGCCTTCGTCGTAGGTGTAGCTCCTCTTGCGGTATCCGCTTATAGGGTAGGCGTCGATGTACGAGTAGGTGGTTACGCTGTCGCCGCTGAACGAGTAATCCGAAGGACTTGCGCCCACCAGGCCGCTCCAGTATTCTTCTTTCTCGAACGTTCCGTTGCTCTTTATCTCGTGCGACTCAACGTGCGTCCATCCCTTTCCGTTGAGAGTAGCGGTCACATATTCTGCCGTCATCTGCTGCGGTATGGGTATGTTGAAGTCTTCATCGTCGCTGCATGCGGTCAGGGCTGACATTGCGAATGCCAGCAAAAGCATCGTAAAGATATTCAGGTTTTTCATAAGCATTGTGTTGAAAGTAACATCTGCAAATATAATGTTTTTCTGTTTAGATTGTAGCTTATCTGACATAAAAAAGCGAAAAAATGTTTCGTTTTAACAAAATATCCGCCGTCTTGCCCCTCATTCCGCATCCCGCAGGCGCTTCAGGAGCGCTGCCGCAGGGGTATGCTGCTGCCGCATATATGACGCAAAAGAGCCGGCGGACAGCCTGTGCATGGTCTGTTGTCGTGCTGCTGTCCGCCGGCTCTGTTATGTCTTGCGCCCCCGCTCATGCCTGCCGGCTCGCCGGGCCGCTGTGTCTGTCGGTTGTCAGAAGCTCCTGAGCCATGCTTTCAGCTCGAGCTGCATCTCGTTGTGATACTTGAAACTGTCGCGGTTGCCCCATCCGTGGCCGCCCGAGGGGTATACATGGAGCGTGGCCGGCACGTCGTGGCGGTAGAGCTCAATGTAGTAGTTCACTCCGTTGGCCGGCAACACCACGCGGTCGTCGTCGCTCAGGGCTATGAATGCGCGCGGCGTCATGCGCGACACGTGCAGGTCGTTGCTGTAGCTGTTCTCGTCCTTTTTCCTTGCGTTGCTTCCCAGCAGGTTGTCGTGCGAGCCCTTGTGGGTAATGTCGGGCATCATGGTTATCACCGGATAGAACAGTATCTGGAAGTCGGGGCGCGCGTCCTTGGCAGCATGCGTGGCAACGGTAGATGCCAGATGGCCTCCTGCCGACGAGCCCATTATGCCCACGTCGTCGGGATTTATGTTCCAGTTGGCGGCGTTGCGGCGCACCAGTCTGATGGCCTCCTCGGCGTCAGATATGGGCACATCCTTCTCGCCGTGCGGCATTCTGTATTTCAGCACGATGGCAGCTATGCCCATGTTGTTGAAGAACGGTGCCCAGTCGTAGCCCTCATGGTTCATGGCCAGATGCTGGTAGCCGCCTCCGGGACATATCACCACGGCGCGTCCCGTGGCCGATTTCTTTTCAGGAAGAAACACCTTGACCTTTGCCGTGTCGCCCGCGTCGCTGCTCTTCACGGCCGGACCATTGGGCCAAAGGTTTATTTCGTAACTCTGTTGTGCGCTCATGTTGAGGCTCAATGCCAGCATTGCTGCCGCAAATAATAGTTTTTTCAGTGTCATTGTTGTAAGGAATGATTGTTAATGCCTTGTTTTTTGTTAATTTATTCAAGGCGTTTTTGCAAATATACTGATTTTTTTTGTAATATTGCAGTCTGTTTGATTATTATAACAAAATATAAAACAGACAGATTATGCGTAAACTATTTTTAATGATTTCAGCCCTGTTCCTGATGCACGCAGGCATGCTGGCAAAGGTCAGGCTGCCTCATGTCCTGGGCGACAACATGGTGATCCAGCAGGATGCCGACGTGCGCCTGTGGGGCAGTGCCAAGCCTAATTCTACGGTGAAGGTCAGCGTGTCGTGGAGCGGCGATGCCTATTCGGCAAAGGCCGACCGCAAGGGCGAATGGCAGCTGACGGTGAAGACGCCCAAGGCTGACAACAAGCCGCTCACCGTAAGGTTTGACGACGGCGACGGCGAGGTGGCCCTCAGCAACCTGCTTGCAGGCGAAGTGTGGGTATGTGCCGGACAGAGCAACATGGAGATGCCCATAAAGGGATTTGAAAACTGTCCCGTGGAGGGATATAACGACGTGGTGGCCGATGCGGTCAACTCATCGCTGGTGCGCTTCGTGAAGATACCGAGCGTGATGAGCATGACGCCGCTCAGCGACGCCAACTGCGAGTGGAAGGTGTGCAGCCCCGCAACGGTGGGCGACGCAAGTGCCACGGGCTACTTCTTCGCACGCAAGGTGAGCCGCATGCTCAACGTGCCCGTGGGCCTTATCATGGCCAACAAGGGAGGCTCGAAGGTGGAGAGCTGGCTGACAAAGGAGAACCTGAAGAAGTATACCGACGAGCCTGTTGACTCGCAGGCCATAGTGAAGAAGTATCCTGCCGACTATCACCGCGCCCTGATGTGGGGCAACGGCACGTTCAGTCCGATACTGAAGTACACCGTGAAAGGCATTCTCTTCTATCAGGGATGCTCTAACGTCGGCGACCCGGGCAACCAGTATTCAGACCGCCTTGCGCTGCTGGTAAGGCAGTGGCGCGACGCCTTCGGTTGCGGCGAGATACCGTTCTACTTCGTTCAGATAGCACCTTACGACTACGGAAACGTTGACGCCGACTGGGGCGCAAAGCTGCGCGAGCAGCAGGTGAGGGCGCGCGACATAATACCAAACAGCGGCCTTGTGTGCACCAACGACTGCGTGTATCCGTGGGAGGCGCGCCAGATTCATCCCGCACAGAAGCAGAAGGTGGGCGAGCGCCTGGCTTTTCTCGCACTGAACAAGACCTACGGACAGGAGACGATATTGTGCGAGAGCCCTGAGTTTAAGGAGCTTAAGATAGAGGGCGACACATGCTGCATAAGGCTGAAGAACGACTACGGAGGCGTAAGCCGTCTTGACGACATGCAGGGATTTGAGGTGGCCGGTGTCGACAAGGTGTTCCATCCAGCCAAGGCGAGCTACGACAATGCCAGGGGCATAGTAGTGACCTGTCCTGAGGTTAAGGCTCCCGTGGCCGTGCGCTACTGCTTCAAGAACTTCCAGCTGGGCAACGTGGCCAACATGGGCGGGCTGCCCCTGCTGCCTTTCCGCACTGACAATTGGTAAAAAGACTATATCAAGCTTCACGGCCCTGCGCGGCCGTGGAGCTTTTTTAATGTAAAACGCAGAGATATGAATCTATTGGAAAAGTTTGAGTATTGCCCCGTTTGCGGCAGCTCCCATTTCGAGAAAGACACGCAGAAGAGCAAGAAGTGCAGCAACTGCGGCTTTGAGTATTTCATGAATCCGGCGGCCGCCGTGGTGGCATTCATCACCAACGACAAGGGCGAGCTGCTGGTAGAGAAGCGCAACAACGAGCCTGCCAAGGGCACGCTCGACCTGCCCGGCGGATTTGCCGACGTGCTTGAGACGGCCGAGGAGAGCATCATGCGCGAGGTGAAGGAGGAAACCGGGCTCACCGTTACCGAGGCACGCTATCTGTTCAGCCTGCCGAACGTATACCGCTATTCGGGGCTCGACATACAGACGCTCGACATGTTCTTTGCCTGCAAGGTGGAAGACGCGTCGCAGCTCAAGGCCATGGACGACGCCGCCGAGTGTATGTGGATAGCCCCCGAGGACATCCATACAGAGCTGTTCGGCCTGCGCTCAGTGCGCCAGGGCCTTTATGAGTATCTCAACATCGACGGAAACAGACGCTGACGGTAGCGCTGACGTCGGGATACGGCAGCCGCCCTTTGCAACATATTGAGTTTCAGTGTGTTGCAAAAGGCGGCTTTTTAGCTTGCAAAAGACCGTCTTTTACAAGGCGAAAGGCCACCTTTTGCAGTGCGTTTTGCCGTCTTTTGCAAAACGTGCTGCCGGGGCCCGGCCTTCGTGCGCATATATGTAAACATATTTCATGCCTGAGATGTCCGCAGCAGCTATGCCGGGCGGTTTTACATATTGATACGTGTAAAATACTTAAAAGTTATGCAAAAAACTAAAAAAACAGAAAAATAGCCTATTATATAAGGTGTATGAAAAAGTTTTGCTTACATTTGCGCCCTAATTGAAAATATAAACCGTGATGCAGAAAAATCTTGTAATTGTCGAGAGTCCGGCAAAGGCCAAAACGATAGAAAAGTTTTTGGGCAAGGACTACAAAGTTATGTCAAGCTACGGACATATACGCGATTTGAAGAAAAAGCAACTCAGCATAGATATAGACACTCTTCAGCCCGACTATGAAATACCTGAGGAGAAGAAGAAACTCGTAACCGAGCTGAAGAACAACGCGCAGAACTCTGAGAAGGTGTGGCTCGCATCCGATGAGGACCGCGAGGGAGAAGCCATATCATGGCACCTCTGTGAGGTGCTCGGACTTGACGAGGAGAAGACCAACCGCATCGTGTTCCACGAGATAACAAAGCCCGCCATACTCGAGGCCATAAAGCATCCGCGCCACCTTGACATGAACCTTGTCAACGCGCAGCAGGCGCGCCGCGTGCTCGACCGCCTTGTGGGCTTCAAGCTTTCGCCCGTGCTCTGGCGCAAGGTCAAGCCGGCCCTGTCGGCAGGACGCGTGCAGAGCGTTGCCGTAAGGCTCATCGTTGAGCGCGAGCGCGAGATACAGGCGTTCAAGAGCGAGCCTTATTTCCGCGTGAGCGCCATATTCGGCGTTGAGGCACCCGACGGCTCTATGTCGGAGCTGAAGGCCGAACTCGACAAGCGCTTCAGCACGCACGAAGAGGTGATGGCATTCTTAGAGAAGTGCAAGACAGCCGAATTCACCGTCAGCGCGATAACCAAGAAGCCGCTGAAGCGCACACCGGCGCCCCCGTTCACCACGTCAACCCTGCAGCAGGAGGCAGCCCGCAAGCTGGGCTTCACCGTGTCGCAGACCATGATGGTGGCGCAGCATCTGTATGAGAACGGACGCATAACCTACATGCGTACCGACTCTGTCAACCTGTCGTCGCTCTGCATCAACTCGAGCAAGGAGGAGATAATAAAGCTCTGGGGCGAGGACTACAGCAAGCCGCGCCAGTATCACACCCACTCTAAAGGCGCGCAGGAGGCACACGAGGCCATACGCCCCACATACATGGAGAACACCGAGATAGACGGCACGCAGCAGGAGAAGCGCCTCTACGAACTGATATGGAAGCGCACGGCAGCATGCCAGATGGCCGACGCGCAGATAGAGAAGACCACCGTGACGATAAGCATCGACGGAACGGAAGAGCAGTTTGTGGCAAACGGCGAGGTAGTCAAGTTCGACGGATTCCTGAAAGTTTACCGCGAGTCGTTCGACGATGACGACAACCAGGAGGAGACATCACACATACTGCCCCCGATGACCGAGGGACAGACGCTGCAGCGCCGCGAGGTTACGGCCACACAGCGCTTCAGCCAGGGACCGCTGAGATACACCGAGGCAAGCCTCGTGCACAAGCTCGAGGAGCTGGGCATAGGCCGCCCGTCAACATACGCCCCGACCATAAGCACCATACAGCAGAGAGAGTATGTGCAGAAGGGCGACAAGAAAGGAGAGGAGAGACAGTATATCGTAGACGTTCTCCACGGCAACGTGGTGAGCGAGAAGACCAAGACGGAGACCGTGGGCAACGAGAAAGGCAAGCTGCTGCCCACAGACATCGGCATGGTGGTGAACGACTTCCTGCTGAAATACTTCCCGACGATCATGGACTACAACTTCACGGCCAAGGTGGAACAGCAGTTCGACACCATTGCCGAGGGCAAGTCGCAGTGGACATCCATGATAAAGAACTTCTACAAAGACTTCGAGCCTACCGTAGAGCAGACCATGAACACGCGCGAGGAGCACAAGGCCGGAGAGCGCGAGCTGGGCATCGACCCCGCAAGCGGCAAGCCCGTGTTCGTTAAGATTGGCCGCTTCGGTCCCGTCGTTCAGATAGGCAAGGCTGAGGATGAGGAGAAGCCGCGCTTCGCACAGATGCCGTCGGACAAGAGCATCGAGACCATAACTCTCGAAGAGGCGCTCGAGCTGTTCAAGCTGCCGCGCACGCTAGGCGAGTTCGAAGGCTCGCCCGTCATTATAGGCGCAGGCCGCTTCGGCCCCTACGTCATGCACGCCAAGAAGTATGTTTCGCTGCCAAAGAACGAGAATCCGCTGACCGTTACGCTCGCCACGGCCATACAGCTCATAGAGAGCAAGCGCCAGCAGGAGACGCAGCGCCACATCAAGGCCTTTGAAGAAGAGCCAAAGCTCGAGGTGATGAACGGCCGCTACGGTCCTTATCTGGCCTACGACGGCAAGAACTACCGCCTGCCGAAGAACCTTCACGACAAGGCCGCAGAGCTGTCGCTCGAGGAATGTATGGAAATCATAAACACATCAAAGAAGAAATAACGCCGATGACAAGAATCCTTATCATTGGATATATGGGTGCCGGCAAGACCACCCTGGGCAAGGTGCTGGCCAAAGACCTCGGCCTGCAGTTCTACGACCTCGACTGGTATATCGAGGGCCGCATGCACAAGACGGTGGCGCAGATATTTGCCGAGCGCGGCGAGGAAGGCTTCAGGACGATAGAGCGCAACATGCTCCATGAGGTGGCCGAGTTTGAGGACGTCGTGATAAGCTGCGGCGGAGGCACGCCCTGTTTCTACGACAACATGCAGTATATGAACGCGCAGGGCGACACAGTCTATCTGAAAGCCTCTCCCGAAGTGCTCAGCGCACACCTCAAGATGGGCAAGACGGAGCGCCCGCTCCTTAAGGGCAAGACTCCCGAAGAGCTGCGCGACTTCATCACCTGCCAGCTTGCCGCCCGCGAACAGTACTATACACAGGCCCGACACGTGTTCAACGTCGAGGTGCTTGACAGTTATGATAAAATACAAACATCCGTAACTAATCTGCGGACATTGCTTAATATTTAAATTTTACAGCCCTGATGAAAAAATGGACCATTGAAGACTCTAACGAGCTCTATAACATGAGCGGTTGGGGAACATCCTATTTTGGTATTAACGAAAAAGGCGACGTGTATGTCACTCCGTGCAAGGACGACACACAGATTGACCTTCACGACGTCATGGACGAACTCTCGCTGCGCGACATCACACCGCCAGTGCTGCTGCGTTTTCCCGACATTCTCGACAACAGAATCGAGAAGACATGGAGCTGCTTTAAAAAAGCTTCAGACGAATACGGGTTTACAGGAGAAAACTTCATTATATATCCCATCAAGGTTAACCAGATGCAGCCGGTCGTTGAGGAGATTATCAGCCACGGACGGAAGTTCAACCTCGGACTCGAGGCAGGCAGCAAGCCCGAGCTCCATGCCGTCATAGCCGTGCAGTGTCAGAGCGACTCGCTCATAATCTGCAACGGATACAAGGACCAGAGCTACATAGAGCTGGCTCTGCTGGCACAGAAGATGGGCAAGCGCATATTCATCGTGGTCGAGAAGCTCAATGAACTTGAGATTATAGCCAAGGCCGCCAAGAAGCTCAACGTAAGGCCTAACCTCGGCATACGCATCAAGCTTGCCTCGTCAGGAAGCGGCAAATGGGAAGAGAGCGGCGGCGACGCAAGCAAGTTCGGACTGACAAGCTCTGAGCTGCTCAAGGCCCTCGAGATTCTCGAAAAGAAGGAGATGAAAGACTGCCTGCGCCTTATCCACTTCCACATCGGCAGCCAGATAACAAAGATACGCCGCATACAGACAGCCCTTAGAGAGGCTTCGCAGTTCTACATACAGCTGCACAAGATGGGCTACAACGTTGACTTCGTTGACTGCGGAGGCGGACTTGGCGTCGACTACGACGGCACACGCTCGCCCAACAGCGAGAGCAGTGTCAACTACTCTATACAGGAATATGTCAACGACTGTATCTACACATTCGTTGAGGCTGCCAACCGCAACGGCATTCAGCATCCTAACATAATAACGGAGAGCGGCCGCTCGCTGTCGGCTCACCACTCAGTGTTGGTAATCGATGTGCTCGAGACGGCATCTCTGCCAGAGATGGACGACGAGTTTGAGCCGGGCGAGGCATCTCATCCGCTCGTAAAGGATCTCTATGATATATGGGACAACCTTAACCCGCGCACAATGCTTGAAGACTGGCACGACGCAGAGCAGATACGCGAAGAGGCGCTCGACCTGTTCAGTCACGGTATAGTTGACCTTCAGACACGTGCCGAGATTGAGCGTATGTACTGGAGTGTATGCCGCGAAATCAACTCTTTGGCAAAGAGCCTGAAGCATACGCCCGAGGAACTGAAGAATCTCGACAAGATACTTGCCGACAAGTACTTCTGCAACTTCTCGCTCTTCCAGTCGCTGCCCGACGCCTGGGCTGTCGACCAGTTGTTCCCGATCGTGCCGTTGCAGAGGCTCAATGAGCGTCCAACACGCAGCGCAACGCTGCAGGACATCACCTGCGACAGCGACGGAAAGATAACCAACTTTGTCACCAACCGCAACATTTCGCACATCCTTCCGGTTCACACCCTGCGCAAGAACGAGCCTTATTATCTCGGCGTGTTCCTCGTTGGGGCTTATCAGGAGATACTCGGCGACATGCACAACCTGTTCGGTGACACCAACGCCGCACACATAACGGTGAAGGACGGACGCTATCACATCGACCAGATATTCGACGGCGAGACCGTTGAGGAAGTGCTCAACTACGTTCAGTACAACCCGAAGAAACTGGTAAGGCAGCTTGAAGTATGGGTTACAAAGAGCGTCAAGCAAGGCAAGATTTCGCTCGAGGAAGGCAAGGAGTTCCTGTCTAACTATCGTTCAGGACTCTACGGATACACTTATCTCGAATAAGACAAATGACAATAGAGCCGATGCCGTGGCGTCGGCTCTTATTTTTATACAGCGCGCCGGTGACGGACTGTTGTGTCGCGCAGGGCGTTTTTACTATATGACAATATTATGAAAGAAAAGATAACAGTAGTGAAGGTGGGCGGAGCCGTTGTTGAAGACGAGGCTCGCCTTAGCCGTCTGCTCAGCGACTTCAGCGCCATTAAGGGCCGCAAGGTGCTCGTTCATGGCGGCGGTCGCCGCGCCACGGCCGTTGCCTCACGCCTCGGCATAGAGAGCAAGATGGTCAACGGTCGCCGCATAACCGACCGCGACATGCTCGAAGTGGTTACGATGGTCTACGGCGGACTGGTCAACAAGAACCTCGTTGCGCGTCTTCAGGCCAACGGCGTTGACGCCATCGGACTTACAGGTGCCGACATCGACGTGATACGCTCTCACAAGCGCCCCGTTAAGGACGTCGATTATGGCTTTGTAGGCGATGTTGACCGTGTGGACGGACATAAGCTCCGCACGCTCATAGAGGCAGGAATAACGCCCGTGATGGCGCCCCTGACGCACGACGGCAACGGCAACATACTAAACACCAACGCCGACACCATAGCCGCAGAGACGGCAAAGGCGCTGGCAGAACATTACGACGTAACGCTCATCTTCAGCTTCGAGAAGAAGGGAGTGCTCAGCAATCCCGACGATGAAGACAGCGTGATACCGCTCATAACCCGTGCCGACTTTGAGCGTTATGTGGCCGACGGCACCGTGGCAGGAGGCATGCTGCCCAAGCTCGAGAATGCCTTTGAGGCCATAAGTGCCGGAGTTTCGCGCGTCAACATCACCCTTGCCACCGCCATCGACGGCCGTCACGGCACGATGATAACGGAGTAGGGCATGCAGTCAGCACTGCTGATGAAGAAGATTTTGAGAGAAACAGAGCAACATTTAGCATAAAGTCATGCTATGATTTGCGAGACATTGAATTATGTCTGAATGCGCCCGGCAACAGCACCTGCAGCAGGGCATTGCGCACCACAAGGCAGTCTGCGGGCACATACCACCCGGCAGAGACTGCAGTCTCTTAATAGCAAATAAACGTTAAAATAGAAAAAAGACCGCATCAGTTTGTAACTTTCGGTTTGTTGAATCGTCATTTAAATAGAGAGCAGATGAAAAATATCAGTTTCCGTAACGATGTTTTGCCGTTGAAGAACGTGCTCTACCGCCTCGCCTTGCGCATAACGCTCAACAAAGAGGAGGCTGAAGACATCGTACAGGACACGCTGATGAAGGTCTGGAACAGGCGCGACAGCTTGCAGAACGTTGACTCGATAGAGGCTTTCAGCCTTACGATATGCCGCAACTTGTCGCTCGACAGAATGAAAAGGGCCGGAAACGACAGCCTGCCGATAGGCGATGAGGAGATAGGCTCGGCCGATACGGCCTCTGATCCTTATGAAAGGATGATACAGAAAGACCGCGTCGAACTGGTGAAACGCATCGTTGACAGCCTGCCCGAGAAGCAAAGAAGCTGCATGCAGCTGCGCGACTTCGAGGGGAAAAGCTATAAAGAGATTGCCACTGTTCTCGGTCTGAGCGAGGAGCAAGTGAAGGTTAACATCTTCAGAGCCCGCCAGGCGGTTAAACAAAAATATAAAGAATATGAAGGATATGGACTATAAATACATAGAACAGCTATTGGAACGCTACTGGAAGTGCGAGACAAGCCTCGAGGAGGAGCACATCCTGCGCACGTTCTTCAGACAGAAAGACGTGCCGGAGAGCCTTCGCCAGTACAGAGACTTGTTCTGCTATGAGCACGAGGAGAAGGAGACCGACGTGCTCGGAAGCGACTTCGACGCCAAGATGCTGGCTATGGTCGATGAGCCGGAACCCGTGAAGGCTGTTACGATAAGCCTCAGACAGCGCTTCATGCCGCTGCTCAAGGCAGCCGCATCGGTGGCTATAGTCCTTGCACTGGGCAACGTGGCTCAGGTGATGTTCAACGAAGGCGGACAGCCCGAACCGGCTGTGGCAGGCTTTCAGAAGACTCACAACGGTCCTTCGGTGGCTATGAGCGACTCGGCAAAGACCGACTCGATGAAGCAGGCTTCGGCCGCAACCACCATCTTAAAGTAAGACATATTTCGATGCTTTCTCAATAAATCATGTTTAGTAAAACAAAAAAACGAAACTGTGAAGTTTCAATTCTCTCAAATTTTTCATAACATACTAACGTAAAGAAAAGGAGCCGTTATCTGACAAGAGATAACGGCTCCAGTTGTTTTTACCAAAATCTGTCATTACATCGTATATTTTTCAATGCTGCAATCAGACAGATGTCTTCGTCCGTCTGACAGTCATCTGTTGTCGCCCTGCCGTCTGTCTTTATCTTGACTCCGTCTGTTATAAATGCTGAAAAGCATGCGGCGAGAGGCTCTTTATAGAGCGGCAATCATGCAGAATGATAATGAGCGGTTTGCGAGAAATAAACGTTTCGTTGCTGACTTTGCGGCCGGCCTTTGCTGTTTGGTCTCTTTCCGGCCGCGCGCCGTTGTATTGATGTCCTTTTAGCAAGGCTATATCTTATTCCCCTTATAATACGTACTGAAGTTGTCTTTGGCGTATCCGTTGTCGAGAACGACGAAACTTGACGCCGTAGCCCCGACAATTTTCTTCCCTTTATAGAACACTCTGAAGCTGTCTTTGGCATATCCGCGGCCAAGCAGGGTGAAGCTCGACGCCGTGGCATCGTCAATTTTCTGTCCCTTGTAGAACACTCTGAAGCTGTCTTTTGTATATCCTTCGCCGAGCAGAGTGAAGCTCGACGCCGTTGCTCCGTCCATCTTCTGCCCTTTGTAGAACACCTTGAAGCTGTCTTTGGCATATCCGCAGCCAAGCAAAGTGAAGCTCGACGCCGTTGCGCCGTCTATCTTTTGTCCCTTGTAGAACACCCTGAAGTTGTCTTTGGCGTATCCTTCGCCGATGACGCTGAAGCTTGATGCCGTGGCACCTTCAACCACCTGACCGCGGTAATACACTTTGAAGTTGCTTACAAGATAGTCGTTGTTGCTGTTATGATGCCTTCTTTTTGCGTGTGAGCCGTTGTCGCAGGCGTTGCAGTGATGTGTACCGCAGCAGTCGGATTGCGGGCACTGAGCGAACGAAACAGAGCCTGCTGCCAATGTAAGGATGAGTGTCAGGGTTGCTGTAAGTATCTTCATAATGTTAAGCTTTAAATGATTTCCCGTTTTATTTATATAGACGTATTTAGCGATGAAGGTTTATCTCGTTAATGTATTTTATGCTTTCAGGCAGCCTTTGCTGCTGATTTAACCCAAACCGCCGTTAGAAATACATGCTTTCTTTATGCCTGATAATAGCTGCTTTTATAGAAAATATCAGACCGTATGCCATGCGGCTGATTATAGGAACAATAGCTTGCTTGCGGCCTGAATGTGAAAATCTCTAACGCCCGGTTTGTGCTTGCAGCCTGTCGGCGCATCTGTCATACATGGCCGGGGCGTGCTTATTAGGCATTTATGCGGCGGTTTATGCCGCCGTGCAGCGCTTTTCGGCCATGCCTCCGAGCCTTTGTCTGCCTATGCAGATGATAATAAAAATGGCGGCAATGTGAAAGTTGCCGCCATTAATTATAGTCTTAATGAGATAATCTCAATTAGTCGTTGTTGTGGTCAAGACTGTCGTTGAAGTCTTTGGGCTCTCTCGGTGCCAAAGGATCGTGGAAGTCGTTGTTGTTGCTGCGGTGCTCAAAACGGCGCTGTTCGCGGTTGTTCTGGCGCTCTCCGCGCTCCGGTCTCTGACGGCGCTCGGGTCTCGGGCGGCGCTCGCGCTCAACATATCCTTCGGGTTTCGGTATCAGCACGCGGTGAGAAAGCTTATACTTGCCTGTCTTCTGGTCGATGTCCATCAGCTTGACGGTGATCTTGTCGCCCTCTTTCAGTCCGGCTTCCTCAACAGTCTCGAGGCGCTTCCAGTCTATTTCAGAGATGTGCAGCAGTCCGTCCTTGCCCGGCATGATTTCAACGAAGCATCCGTAAGGCATTACAGAGCGTATTGTTCCGTCGTAAACCTCGCCTACTTCGGGTATTGCCACGATGGCCTTTATCTTAGAGATGGCTGCAGTGATGCTCTCCTTGTTAGGCGCACTTACCTGCACTTTGCCCTTTCCGTCGATTTCGTCGATGGTGATAACGGCTCCAGACTCTTCCTGTATCTGCTGTATGATCTTTCCGCCCGGGCCTATTACGGCTCCGATGAACTCCTTCGGAATGTCGAATGCCTCGATGCGCGGTACCTGCGGCTTCAGTTCGGCGCGCGGTTCTGCTATAGTGTCGGTCAGCTTGCCGAGGATGTATTCGCGTCCGCGCTTAGCCTGCATAAGAGCCTTTTCGAGGATCTCGAAGCTCAGTCCGTCGCACTTGATATCCATCTGTGTTGCTGTCAGACCGTCTTTCGTACCGGTTGTCTTGAAGTCCATGTCGCCCAGGTGGTCCTCATCGCCGAGGATGTCGCTCAGCACGGCATACTTGTCTTCGCCCGGGTTCTTGATAAGTCCCATTGCGATACCGCTCACGGGCTTCTTCATCGGAACGCCGGCGTCCATCAGTGCCAGTGTGCCTGCGCATACTGTAGCCATTGAAGAAGAGCCGTTGCTCTCAAGAATCTGAGATACCAGACGTACTGTGTAGGGGAATTCCTCAGGAATCTGGCCCTTGAGCGCACGCCATGCCAGGTGGCCGTGGCCTATCTCGCGGCGTCCTACGCCTCTCTGAGCCTTAGCCTCGCCCGTACAGAACGGCGGGAAGTTATAGTGGAGAAGGAAGCGCTGGTAGCTCTTGTTGAGCACGTCGTCAACCATCTTCTCGTCGAGTTTTGTTCCGAGAGTACATGTAGTGAGGCTCTGAGTCTCGCCACGTGTGAAGATAGAGCTTCCGTGAGGCATTGGCAGCGGGCTCACCTCGCACCATATCGGGCGTATCTCCTCGGTTGTACGGCCGTCGAGACGCTTGCCCTCGTCGAGGATGCAGCGGCGCATTGCGTCGCGCTCAACGTCGTGGTAGTAGCGGTCGATGAGAGCGTTCTTCTCCTCGAGCTCGTCTTCTGTCAGCTCGGTGTGTGCTGCGGCATAAGCCTCTGCAAAGTCGGTCTTGATCTTGTCGAAGGCCTCTTCGCGTGCCTTCTTGTCGTGGTCGCCGGCTTCAGCTATGGCGTAGCACTTGTCGTAGGTCTCTTTTCTGAGCTGTTCGCGCAGCTCCTCGTCGTTCACCTCGTGGCAGTATTCGCGCTTCACGTCGGTGCCGAGTTCCTTCATGAGCTCCTCCTGCAGAACGCACATCGGGCGTATTGCCTCCTGAGCTGCCTTGAGAGCTCCGAGCAGGTCTTGCTCTGAAACCTCGTTCATCTCGCCTTCAACCATCATGATGTTCTCCTTAGAGGCACCAACCATGATGTCCATGTCGGCGTTTTTCATCTGCTCGAATGTCGGATCAATAACGTATTCGCCGTTGATGCGTGCTACGCGCACTTCAGAGATAGGACATTCAAACGGAATATCTGAGCATGCCAGGGCACATGAGGCTGCGAAGCCTGCCAGTGCGTCGGGCTGGTCGACACCGTCGGCAGAGAAAAGAATTACATTAACGTAAACCTCTGCATGGAAGTCTGACGGGAAGAGGGGGCGCAACGCACGGTCTACCAAACGGCATGTAAGGATTTCGTTATCGGTTGCTTTGCCTTCGCGCTTGGTGAATCCGCCCGGGAAGCGTCCGGCTGCGGCATACTGTTCTCTGTACTCAACCTGCAAAGGCATAAAATCTGTTCCGGGAACTGCATCTTTTGCGGCACAAACAGTGGCCAGAAGGACGGTGTTGCCCATACGGAGCATACAAGAGCCGTCGGCCTGCTTTGCCACTTTCCCGGTTTCAATGCTGATGGTTCTGCCATCAGGCAGTGAAACTGTTTTCGTAATTACGTTCATCTAATAAAAAAACTTCTTGTTTTATAACATCTTCAAAAAAATCTCAACAAAGGTAGGTAAAAGTGCATAAATAAACGAATAAAAACCGAATTATTTTCTTTTTTTATGATTATGTGTGATGTTTTGACTTATGCCTGCTTGCAGGGCGTTTTCCAAAAGGTGGCCTTTTAGCCTCCGAAAGGGCACCTTTTGCACGCTGAAAGACCGTCTTTTGCAGCCTGAAAGATTCCCTTTTGCAACGCGTTGATTGTCAGTGCGTTATGCCGCCTGTGCCTTGCCGTCTTACAGGCGGTCTGCCATTGCCTCGCGGCGGCTTGCCGGCAGGCACGGGACCCGGGGTGGGGGATAAACTAAAAAAATGGAGGTTAAAGTCCTGATAATCAAATTTTTTTATTAGTTTTGCAACCGTTGCGGCCGCTGCTGCCTGCTTGCGGCAGGATGACCGGCGGCGAGCCCGTTTATTTAACCCCAAAAACATCGAGATATGAAACAATATTCAGCCTTGCAGTTTATTCGCCGAGTTATGCTTATGATGCTTGTGGCATTGGCCCTGACGGGCTTGTCGTCGTGCCACGACGACGAAGACGCGCCGGAGGTTAAGCCCGAGCAGCGCACGCTGTTCATGTATTTCCCGTGGTCGACCAACCTCACCGACTACTTCTACGACAACATCCTTGCCATGGAAGAGGCCATCGCCAAGACCGGACTCGACAACGAGCGCGTGATAGTGTTCATATCAACAAGTTCATCAGAGGCCGAGATGTTCGAGATAACCTGCAACGGCGGAAAATGCACCCGCACGGAGCTGAAGACCTACGACAACCCATCGCTCACCACGGCTGCCGGCATATCGGGCATACTAAGCGACATGAAGACCTTTGCCCCGGCCGACGTCTACGCCATGACCATAGGCTGCCACGGCATGGGATGGCTGCCCGTTGAGAGCAAATACAAGGCCAAGGGGCAGGCGCCTGCCTTCGTGCCGCATTACAGCGCCGACAAGGGCTACGCCATGACGCGCTACTTCGGCGGCGTTACGAGCGACGACCAGACAGACATATCAACGCTGGCCGACGCCATATCCGACGCCGGACTGAAGATGGAGTTCATACTCTTTGACGACTGCTACATGTCGTCGGTCGAGGTCGCTTACGACCTTCGCCACGTAACCGGCCACATCATAGCCTGCCCTACGGAGATAATGGCCTACGGAATGCCCTATGCCGAGATAGGCGCAAGTCTGCTCGGAGAGCCCGACTATAAGGCCATAGCCGACGGATTCTATGAATTCTATTCCAACTACGACTATCCCTACGGCACGCTCGGCATAACCGACTGCAGCCAGCTCGACGCCCTGGCAGAGATCATGAAGCTGATAAACAGCCGTTACGAGTTCGACAGTCTGCAGCTCTACAGCCTGCAGCGCATGGACGGATACACGCCCGTGCTGTTCTTCGACTTCGGCGACTACGTTGAGCATCTTTGTCCCGACGAGGCTTTGCTCGCTGAGTTCAAGGCCCGCCTGGCCCGCGCCGTGCCCTATGCCGTGCACACCGAGCAGTATTATTCGTCATACAGGGGAGCCGTCGACATAAACACCTATTCGGGCATCACCACCTCGGAGCCGAGCACCCACTCGCTTGCCGCCGACGTGGTTGACACCAACTGGTATAAGGCCACCCACTGACACCGCCCGTGCCTGCCGCCGACGGCAGCCATGAGCCGCGCCGAAACAGCTGCGCAAGGCCTTCGAGGGGCTACATTCCACGAAAAAAGCGTTTTCGTTTTGTAGTCCGCCCGATTTATATTAACTTTGCCGTTCAAAAGGAAATAAAGTATTATTTACACTATATGGAAGATAAACATTTCAAGCGCACCACCGTAACCGCCGCCCTGCCTTACGCCAACGGCGGAGTGCACATCGGCCACCTGGCCGGAGTTTATGTGCCGGCAGACATCTATGTGCGCTATCTCAGACTTAAGAAACAAGACGTTAGATTCATCTGCGGAAGCGACGAGCACGGAGTGCCCATCACCATCCGCGCAAAAAAAGAAGGCATAACGCCGCAGCAGGTTGTAGACCGCTATCATGCAATGATCAAGAAGAGCTTTGCCGACTTCGGCATCTCGTTCGACATCTACAGCCGCACAACCTCTGACACACACTCAAAGGTTGCGTCAGACTTCTTCAAGAAGCTCTACGAAGAAGGCAAGCTCATCGAGAAAACCTCAATGCAGTATTACGACGAGGAGGCACATCAGTTCCTCGCCGACCGCTACATAACGGGCGAATGTCCTCACTGCCACAACCCGAAGGCCTATGGCGACCAGTGTGAGAAGTGCGGATCAGACCTCGACCCTACAGAACTCATCAATCCCAAGAGCGCCATCAGCGGCTCGCAGCCCGTGCTGAAGGAGACCAAAAACTGGTATCTGCCGCTCAATGAGTATCAGGACTGGCTCAAGCAGTGGATACTTGAAGGACACAAGGAGTGGCGTCCCAACGTCTACGGACAGTGCAAGTCATGGCTCGACCTCGACCTGCAGCCGCGCGCCATGACCCGCGACCTCGACTGGGGTATACCCGTTCCCGTAGACGGAGCTGAGGGTAAGGTGCTCTATGTATGGTTCGACGCCCCGATAGGCTACATCTCAAACACTCAGGAACTCATGCCCGAGGACTGGGAGAAGTGGTGGAAAGACCCTGAGACACGCCTCGTTCACTTCATCGGAAAGGACAACATCGTGTTCCACTGCATCGTGTTCCCCACAATGCTTAAGGCTCACGGAGGCTACATCCTGCCCGACAACGTACCTGCAAACGAGTTCCTCAACCTCGAGAACGACAAGATATCTACATCACGCAACTGGGCGGTATGGCTCCACGAATACCTCGAGGAGCTGCCCGGCAAGCAGGATGTGCTGCGCTATGTGCTCACCGCCAACGCGCCCGAAACTAAGGACAACAACTTCACATGGAAAGACTTCCAGGAGCGCAACAACAGCGAACTGGTGGGCATCTACGGCAACTTTGTAAACCGTGCGCTGCAGCTCACCAAGAAATACTGGAACGGCGTAGTGCCTGCCTGCGGCGAACTGCAGGACATCGACAAGCAGACCATAGAGGAGTTTAAGGATGTCAAGGCCAACGTTGAGCATCTGCTCGACAACTTCAAGTTCCGCGATGCCCTCAAGGAGGCCATGAACCTTGCACGCATCGGCAACAAGTACATAGCCGACTGCGAGCCTTGGAAGGTTGCAAAGACCGACATGAAGCGCGTGGAGACTATCCTCAACATATCTCTCCAGCTCGTTGCCAACCTGGCAATAGCCTTCGAGCCGTTCTTGCCTTTCAGCAGCGCAAAGCTCCGCAAGATGATAAACATCGACCAGTTCGACTGGAATCAGCTCGGCTCTACCGACCTGCTCGAGGCCGGACATCAGCTTGCTGAGCCCGAACTGCTCTTCGAGAAGATTGAGGACGACGTCATAGAGTTCCAGCTCAAGAAGCTCGAGGAGACCAAGAAGGCCAACGAGGCTGCCAACTACAAGGCCAAGGAGATTAAGCCCAACATACCTTTCGAGGACTTTGAGAAGCTCGACATCCGCGTAGGTTTCATCAAGGCATGCGAGAAAGTAAAGAAAGCCGACAAGCTGCTCAAGTTCACTATCGACGACGGAAGCGGTCAGGACCGCACCATCGTCAGCGGTATTGCCAAGTTCTACAAGCCCGAAGACCTCGTGGGCAAGCGTGTCTGCTTCATCGCCAACCTTGCTCCGCGCAAGCTGAAGGGCATCGAGAGCCAGGGCATGATACTCTCTGCCGAGGACTTCGACGGCTCTCTGAGCGTCATTACAACCTCTGCCGACGTTAAGCCGGGCAGCCAGGTGTGCTGATGCATTGGGCATAACGCCGTGCGGGCGGCCCTCGGGCACGCTGCGGCAGGGCTGACATTGCCTTACGGAAGACAACGTTATAGCATATAAAATATAACCGGATAATATAAAGACGCATGCTCCATGATGCTGGTGCATGCGTCTTTTATTTTTATGAATGCCGCCGCCGGAGGCCGCCGGTCATGCCTCTCAGGCGTCAATACATGCCCTGACATAACTTATTATGCCGCTGTTGTGCCGTTATTTCGTGCCGTGTTATTATCTTTGCGGCATGAAATATGTTTTCATGTTGATAGGTTCTGTGTCGCTGGTGCTGGGTGTTGCAGGCATATTTCTGCCCCTGCTGCCCACCACGCCCTTTCTTCTGCTTGCGGCGGCGATGTTCTTTCGCAGTTCGCCGCGTGCCTACAGATGGCTTCTCGGGCACAGATATCTCGGTCCGTACATACGCAGTTTCCGCGAGGACCGCAGCATACCGCTGCGCGCCAAGATAGTGGCTTTGTCGCTGCTGTGGCTCACGTCGCTTCATTGTGTGGTGCTGATATTCGATTCATGGTGGCTGCGTGCCGCCATGCTTGCCGTTGCTCTGGGCGTGAGCTGCTATATCTTGTCGTTCAAGACGCGGCGCAATGCCGACTGAGGACATTCCTTAAGTTGCCTTACTTGTTGCCTTCAGTCTTATTATGTAGGTACAGTGTCCTTGTCCCCGTTGTTTCTTTATCGGCGTAAATATATAAAATGCGACCGGCGTCGGTTCTATCCGTGATAGATTCTGACTGCCGGTCGCACTGCGATGTGTTGCGTTATAAATAACTTAAACTATTTATTGGTCTGGTCTATTCGTATCCGTTCTCCATTCCGTTCATGTTCTCAGAGCCTTCGTTGGCGCTGTTGTTGACCTTCTTCTTAGGTGCCTTTGCCTTCATGTTACCGAAGTTCCATGTCAGCGAGAGGTTCACGGTGCGTCCGCTTCTCCAGTTTTTCTGATAGCGTGTGAAGGTGTCTGAGCTTGTGTAGTTCTCAAACTTACGTGTGTTGAGCAGGTCGCGGCAGTTGATGGCGAGCGTCAGTTTCTTGTTCAAGAAAGTCTTGCGCAGACCTAAATCCATGCTGAAGTTTGCCTTGCGGTATCCCTGTGTTATCACCTGGCGTGCACGGTAGCGTCCCGACAGCTGCAGAGATATGTCCCATGGCAGCATCAGCGAAGCCTGCATACGTGCGTTCCATGTAAAGTTGTTGTTGCTCTCGCCCGTGATGGTCTGTCCGTCAATGTTGTATGTAAAGCCGTCCAGCTTATAGTAGTAGGCGTTAGCCGTTGTGGTGAGGTCGAGTATTCGGCAGATCTTGTTCTTCAACACAAGTTCAAGACCGGTGCTCAGGCTGTTAGACACGTTCATGTAAGTCTGATACATCATGTTGTCCGTGCTGCTCTGATATTTTATGCGCTGTATCACGTCGCTTGTGGGGCGGTAGTATGCGCTGATGAGCATTGAGTGCTCTTCCCATGTCTTGAGGTAGTTGAGCGAGAACGAGTTGCTGAACTCAGGCGTCAGTTCCGGGTTACCGAACGATATCATCGAGGCGTCGCGTGTGTTCTTGAAGCTGTTGAGCTGGCCTCCCCACGGACGGCGCAGGCGGCGTGTGTAGTTGAGCTGCAGCTGCTGTGTCTCGTCTATCTGATAAGAAAGGAACACGCTCGGGAAGAGCTGGAAGTAGTCTTTCTTGAACGGATTGTCGCGTTTCGATGGGTCGTGCTCCTGCTCGTAGGTGTAGCTTTCGGTGTTCACGCGCCAGTATTCGCCGCGCAGACCGGCCATTACGCCGAACTTGCCGAACTTCATCGTTGCCGTTGCATAGAGCGCGTGCAGGTCCATGTTGTAGATAAAGCGGTTATAGTAAGCCTCGTCTTCCACCTGGTTTACGCCGTCCCATGACGTGTCGTCGATAAAAGACTCCTGCGGAGAGTTCTCGCGGCTGAAGTTGCCTTGGTATCCTGCCTGAAGCATAATCTTGTCGGTTATGGGGTTCTCGTAGTCGAGTTTCACCTCCCACGACCTGTTGTTCATCAGCATCGGGCGGTTCTGGTAGTCGTATTCTGTGGGCAGCGGCTCGTCGATATACGTGGTGCTGTCCTGGTAGATGTTGCTCTGGTCCATCTTCCATTTGTTGAAGTCGACGGTGAAGTCGAGATAATGCTTGTCGGTGAAGTTGTGGCGGTAGTTGAATTCGCCGTAGTACATGTTCATGTCAGAGCTTCCCGACGAGCGGCGCAGCATGATGTAGCTGTCCTGCGGTGCGCCTATCGTACCATAGTGATACGGCGTTGTGCCTCCGTTCTTGTGTCCGCCGACCATTGTCATTCCACTCAGTGTGAACTCGTCATTGTCGGTTGCGCGGAAGGTTAGTCCGGCGCGTGCGAACATATTGTTGCCCATGCGGTCGTTGTCGGCCGTGTACGACTGATATTCGTTGGTGTTGAGATACTCCTGATAGCTCATCGAGCCGCCGTCGTTGCTGCGGTGGCGGTAGCCAAGGCTGGCGTATCCCTCAAAGCGTCCGATGTTGAAGTTGATGTTGCCGTTCACGTTGGCGCTTCCGCGCGTGCTTCCTCCGGCCTGCACAGAGCCGTAGTATCCTGCCTGGCGGTTCTTCTTCAGTATGATGTTAATGATTCCGGCGCTTCCCTCGGCGCTGAATTTTGCCGACGGGTTGTCTATCACCTCTATTCTCTCTATACTCTCAGAAGGCAGCTGCTGAAGGATTTCGGCGCGGTTGTCGCTCGTCAGTCCGCTTGCCTTTCCGTTGATCCACACCTCCACGCTGGTGTTGCCTCGCAGCGATATGTTGCCGTCGGTGTCAACCTCTATCGAGGGGATGTTCTCAAGCACGTCTGTGGCGTCGCCTCCGGCATTGGTGATGTCCTGCGAAACGTCGAACGACTTGCGGTCAACCTCGAGCCTCATTGTAGGCCTCTGTGCCGTCACCGTAACCTCTTCGAGCGTCTGGCTGTCGTCGTTCATGTAGATCTTCTTAAAGTTCATGTGCCTTCTGTTTTCGGCCACGCTGAACGCTTTTTCAACCGTGGTGTAGCCTATGTAGGTAAGCTTCACGGTGTAGTTGCCATAGGGCAGCTTGTCGATGTAGAACAGGCCTTTCTCGTCTGAGATGGCGCCTTTTACGAATTTTGATGTTGCACGGTTATACACAGCAACGTTGACGAAGGGCATAGCCTCTCCCGTCTGTGTATCCTCAACCTTTCCCCTTACGCTGCCTTGCGCATGGCATATGGCGGCGTATAATACTAACAGACTAAAAATAATAAGTTTCTTCATAACACCTATTGTGATGTTTCTAAGCGTGAAAAGTTTAATTGTTAATATGATTTTTCACATTTTATTTGGTTTTACGTCATAAACTGACTAACTTTGCAGTCGGATTGGTCTCATAGTTCAATGGATAGAACAAGTCTCTCCTAAAGATTAGATCCGAGTTCGATTCTCGGTGAGACCACTTTCAGAGCGGCATCCATGCGGTTGCCGCTTTTTTGTTTTGCCGCCCTGTCGTATATGTGCATGCCGTAGCCGCTCAGGCCAGTGTGCCGTCTGGCAGCCGGGGCGTAGGCATGAGCGATGGGCGAGGGCCTTGCGGCAGATGCGTTGTGCCTCCGCTTTATATATACGCAACAGCCGCTTAATTGTGTCATAACATTATGATATTTTAACGTTGAGGCCGGTTTCAGCCTTTTGTTTTAACACATCGCGGAGCGCGTTTCGGCGTTCCACGGGGCCGTGTCTTGCCGCTCTAATGTCCGTTTTGTCATGTCCGTCATGCCGTTTATGGTCAGAAATTCCCCAAGTTCATCATTCCTTCATTGATTTTCGTCCCGTTTTTCAGTCAGAAAGGCATCCTTTTACGCCCTGAAAGCTATCCTTTCGCCTTGCAAAAGGTGCCCTTTCGCATTGCCGTTTCGTGCCATTTGTCATGCCGTTTGCGTAATGTACTGATTGATAAGGTGTTATAAAACATGCCGTTTTTCGTGTTTTTCATGCCAAAATACATTCCGCTTTCAAAAATACGGCTGTTTCAGCAATGCCAATTAACTTATTTAACATCTTTTCGTTCCGTCGTCCTGAATACCCATAAATTATTATCCGCCCCGGCAAGTGTGTGCCTCTGCAGGGCCATAAAAATACCGATAATTGGCTATTGCAGACATTCTCGTTTACTGCTAATTTTGCAATGGCTCAGGCTGGCGGCATGAAAACAAGCCGTGACAGGGCAGACTGGCATCATGCAGACTGCCGCCCTGAGTGCCGGGTTAGGCTGTCATCGGGCGCGCAAATACACCTGCGGCCACCGGGCACGGCAGTTACTGATATAACGTACTCCTTTATCCGGCGTGCCGGCTGGCGTGCTGCGGCAAATAATAATTTGACAGAAATGACGTTGAATAATAGTATATGAAAAAGATTTTCTTAAAGTTTCACTTGTGGCTTTCTGTGCCTTTCGGCATCATAGTTACGCTGATATGCTTCTCGGGCGCCATGCTTGTGTTAGAGTCCGAGGCCGTTAAGCTGCTCAGGCACGACGTGCTGTATGTAGACAGACCTCAGCACACGGCGCTGCCGATAGAAAGTCTAGTGAGGAGCGTTGAACAGACGCTGCCCGAAGACGTAAGGGTTACGGGCGTAACGATGTTTGCCGACCCCGAGATGGCATGCAAGGTAAATCTCTCAAAGCCGCGCCGCGCTGCCGTGTATGTAGACCAGTATACGGGCGAGGTGAAGGGGCTGTATGAACGGCCGGCGTTTTTCGCTACGATGCTGAAGCTTCACCGCTGGCTGTTAGACAGTCGTGACGACAGCGGCGGAGTGTTCTGGGGCCGCACCGTTGTGGGCATATCCACCATTGTTTTTGTGCTGGTGCTGCTGTCGGGCATGGTGATATGGTGGCCTAAGACGCGCCGCATGCTGCGCAACAGTCTGAAGATAACCGCATCGAAGGGCCGCCATCTGCTGTGGCGCAGTCTTCATGTGGCAGGCGGAATGTATGTGCTGTTGCTGCTGTTGGCCATGGCGCTGACCGGACTTACATGGTCGTTCACATGGTACAGCAAGGGCTTCTATGCCCTGTTCGGTGTCAATGAGGTGCCAAAGAGCGGTGCCGTGGCTTATGCAGAGCAGCAGGCTAAAGACGCGGCAAAGGCAAAGAAGAATGCCGGCAAGGCTGATGATAATGC
>OLVV01000190.1_pt1 | contig 41157 bp, 70 predicted proteins | sample 1673581 | NCBI WGS metagenome assembly OLVV01 (sample SAMEA103958116, study PRJEB25191) | human gut metagenome | biome: human-associated habitat [ENVO:00009003]; feature: intestine environment [ENVO:2100002]; material: feces | place: Germany | collected 2013/2015
TTCTATAAATTATTTAATAAATCAACGATTTTATCTTGTGCAGTAGGGAATAAGTGCATATATACTTCTTGCATAACTCTTAAACTATGTCCCATTCTTTGTGACATCATTAAGAAGAACTTTGTTGAATCGTTAGCTCCGGATTTTAAATATTCATTTATACATAAACTGACGTGTGAATGCCTAAACTCGTGAATAGTTATAGCTTTACTTTTAAGATTTGCCAACTCAAAATATTCATCTTTCTTTTTATCAATCCAGTAATCAGTTAATACGTCACCATTTCCAAAAACAAACCAATCTTCACTAAAATCACTATATTTTTTTACTATTTCTTTATAATGTGATAATTCATCAAATAGAATATTAGACATTGTGATTTCCCTATTTAAACAATTCTTTGTTGCAGTAATTTTATATTTGCTATTTTTGGTAATAAAAGAGATGGTTTTATCAACTTTAATGGTTCTTCTATATAAATCTATATCTTTCCAAGTAAGAGCTTGTATTTCGCCTTTTCTCATGCCTGTAAAGTATAATGTTAAAAAGAAGCAATGATATAGATCATCATTTATTACATTTATAAATTTACAATAATCTTCATAAACAATATATCTTAATTTATTTTTATTTTCAACAACTTCATCATTTCTCTTTTTAAAGCGTCCTGATAAAGCAACTGGATTATAATTTAATTCAAACTTTCTATTAGCATAAGTAAATATTTCTTTAAAAACAACATAATATTGATTGCAAGTTGAAATTTTAATATTTTTACTTATGAGTTTATTTTTCCATTTTTCAATATCTACTACTTGTATTTCATCAATAAATTTATTTTTGAAATAGGGTAAGATATTGTTTTTATATTGTGAATAGTAAGTCAATAGAGTAGATTCTCTTATTCTTTCTTTTGCGTCTTTAAAATAATCATCAGCTACAATATCAAACTTTTTCTTTACGGGTGTATTTCTATTTAATAAAAATACTCTTTCTTCGGCTTTTGCTTCTTTCTCTAATAAAAATCTTTTAGAAGTATAAGGGACAAGTTTTCCATCAGCGTTGTGATAATATACTTTAAATCTCCATTGACGACCATCTTTAGTCTTTTCTTTATCTTTAAATACTGACATTTTAGCACTTCCTTTATTGTTTTATTTTTTAATAAGTGCTATAATGTAAAAGGAAACCTAATTACAATTATAGCCTTGTGTTATTTTTGTTTAAGATTGCTAGTCTTAGGGTTTTCATTAAACGCTTGGAGTTGCACCTCTAGGCGTCTTTTTTTATTTTATTTTATTTATTCATAGCTTTAGCTATTTTTTGGGCTTGCATATCCATTTTATTTTCTTCATAAGCTTCAATTTGATTATTTAAAATTGTTTTAAATTCGTTAGGGTTAGTTACATAATCAAACTCAAACATAGAAGAAGCTGTTGTTATCATAATAGTTCCATAATTAAATATCTTTCCACATAGACCTTGTTTAACTTGAACACTATTTATTTTGTTTAATGGACTATCAAGTTCGTTAGTTTTTATTAAACCAACTTTACCTTTGATTCTACGATTAGTTATTTCTAATTTAGTTGTGAAATAATTGATTAAATCTCTTGGAAACCAAACTAAACCAATTAAAATACAACAAGCAAATAGATCAATAAATAACTTAAAAACCAATGCTACAACTGAAAGCTTAGCTTTTTTAATTGTTTCTTCCATTGCATTTACTCCTTTCTTTTTATATCTAAAAATACCTGTACAAGCATATTTTTATTCAATTTTTACAATTCACGCCTAAAAACTGACATTTTAGACACTTTTTATAATTTATACTTATTTTTTTGATATAATCAAATGTTAATTTTATAATAGAGCCCCGAGAGGGGGTTAAGTGTGAGTAAGCTAAAGAGTTATTATGAATATCTTGAAAAAGATAACATTGATATTAAAACTTTAATTTTTTTTATAGAATATTTCTTATAAGAGATATTCTTATTTATTGCCATTTTCGTTTTTCATAATAAAAGGTTTATTAGCTTTAGCAAAATCAATTAAACGATTATAATTTTCCTCACTTAAATCCTCATTTTCATTTAAAAAACCTTTTTTCTTTAATGTTTCTTTTAACAATTCAAACTCCTCTTCCTTGGTTATTTCTTGTTTTGAATAGCCATTATTTAAGGGTGGAAAAAATTCATCTATTTTAACATTAAAGATAGAAGCTAATTGAAATAATAAATCTTGATTTACTCCACGATCACCATTTTCATATCTTGAAATAGCTTGACGGGTTATATTTAGCTGTTCTGCTAGTTCATCTTGTGACATATTTTTTCTTTCTCTTAATTTTTTAATAATGCTACCAGCATATTTTCTTAAATCATTTTCATTCTTCATATATAGCCTCCTTATTTACTTGTTATTTGTTATTTAAATAACAAACTAATTATAGCATTTATATAAATAAAAAGCAACAAAATGGAACTTTTTTTCAAAAAATTAAATAAAAGTTATTGACATAAGCACCGATATGGTGCTATCATTAAGATGTCAAAACAAAAACTAAGGAGGTGAAACAATGCAAGAAAAATTGATTTTACTAAAAGAACAAAAGAGTTTGACAAATAAGGAAATGGCTGAAATGCTAGGAATTACACCGATTCAATACCGAAAAAAAGAAAAAGGTGAAGTTCAATTTAAACTTAATGAAATGGTAAAATTAAGTGAATATTTTGGAAAAACGATGGACGAAATTTTTTTACCATCAAAGCACCAAAATGGTGCGTTAAATAAAATTGAGGAGGTGTAATTATGAGTACAGGCGTACAAATAACTTTAATTATTTGCGTCACATTAATAGCACTAATTTGGATATTAGCTAAATATGGTACTGATGAAAATAATAAAAAGAAATAACTAAGACTAGCAAAAAAAGAGGTGAAAATATGGAAAAGCCTTACTTAAATATTACTGAATTATCAATCCTTTTAGGACAAGGTAGGCGTCAAGCCGAAAGAGTTATGAATCATCTTTTAGAAATAGCAAAAGAACAAAATTATTATATTCCTGAAAGTAAAAGAGATATATTGATACCTACACATTTAGTAAAAAAAGAATTGAAAATTAAAGAAGTAATTTTAAACAAAAATAGAAATGAGGTTAAAGAATGAAAAGGACAAATAAAAAAATAAAAATTAAATGGAAAAATATAGCATTACTAGGAGTTTTACTATTATGTGCATATATAGTAGCTCACGATTTATTTATGCTAACAATCTATTCTTGGATTACAGGAAAGTATATAGGGTGGACTTGGTTTGGATTTTTAACATTTTTAATAGCTTTTGCTGTAGGAGGAGAGATTGTTGATTATTTTGTTGAAGAAATTAATAAATAAAAAAAGATTTATGAATTGGTTGAGAACTCATAAATCAAATGTAAAACAAAACATTTTACTATTAGATTATAGCATTTAATGGTTAAAAAGGCAAAAGGATTGGAGGTAAAAGATGAACGGATTCACTATATATAAAGAATACTACGAACTGATTACCTTACTAACCGAAAGAGAACAACAAGAGTTATTACTAGCAATAACAAAGTTTATGTTTGAAGATGTTGAGCCAACTTTAAATGATAAGCAAACAAAGATATTTAATAACTTACGCAGACCTTTAGAAAAAAGTAAAAAAAGAAGTAAGTGTGGTTCAATTACAAAATCAAATGAAAATCAAGAAGAAAATGAAATAAAAACAAAAGAAAATCAAAAAGAAATCAAAACAAAATCAAATGAAAGTCAAAAAGAGAACGAAAACAAAACACATCAAGATGTTAATGTTATTGTTAATGTTAATGATAATGTAGATGTTAATGTTAAAAAAATATCTTTAGAAGAAATAAAAGGAATTGTTGAATATCTAAATATTAAAAGTAATTCACATTATAAGTATTCTACGGATAAAACACAAACTCTTATAAAGGCTAGAATTAAAGATGGATTTACTTTAGATGATTTTAAAATTGTTATTGATAAAAAATGTGAAGAATGGTTAGGAACTGATTTTGAAAAGTTTTTAAGACCTGAAACATTGTTTAGTAATAAATTCGAGGGCTACCTAAATCAAAAAATTACAGCTAAGAAGAAAACACTAAAAGATATTTCTATGAGTGACATAGATAGAGCTATTGAAATTGAAAGAAAGGGTAGTGGATTATTTTGACAAAATTAGAATTTTTGAAAGGAATGAAAAAGTTAGCTAATTACTTTTTAAAAGATTTAAGTGATGAAGAATTAACAAGTTGGTATGAAATTTTTAAGGATATTGAGGTTGAAACATTTTATATGTCAATTCAAGAAATAGGAAAAAGTAATAAATATTTTCCGGTGTTGAGTGAATTATATGAAGAATGTAGAAAACAACGAAAAGAGTTTTTTCTATCAATATTAGAAAACAACAAGTCAATCCCTGAAAATAGACTTGGATACTTAAAAAGTATGGTTGATTGGTATTCGATACAAAAAGAATATCCAAAAGAAATAATAAAAGAAGTTCTTAGCTATAAAAAATCTAATTTAATTGAAAAAAAGGGAACTCCACTTATAGGTTAAAAGTAATGGAAGAAGAAAAATTAAGTAGATATTGGAAGTTAAGAAGAGCTTATAACACTTTAAATCTAAATTATGATGTTTTGAAAACTGAAAGTGAATATAAAGATCGAGTTATTACTCGTCAAAAAAATGAAATAGCAAAATTAAAGGAGGAGATTAAAAAATGGCAACAGCCAAAACAAAAAAAGTTGAAGAGAAGAAAACATATAACTTCGGTGAAAAAAAGACCGAAAATATAAATGGAAAAACTTTACCAGTAGAATTTATAACACCAAAGTATAAAGAAGCTAGAAATAAAGCTATTGAATTATTGGAAAGTGATAAATATAAAGGAATATTGGAAACAAGTGATTTTTGGATATTAGTTAATACTTACGCTAATAAAACTAAGGCTATGTATAGCGGATTAATCATAAGCCACGATGGTTGCTTAAAAATAAATGATGTTTTAGATGAAGAATTAAAATTTAAACCTGAATGTATGACGCTTGATAAAGAGGGTTATAATGGCTCTTTAGTATTTACTTATAATTGTCCTAAACAAGGAATCTATGAAGTTGGAGAGGTAAGTAAAGATAATTGTAAAAATGATTATCCCTACGCTATGGCTTTAAAAAGATGTATGGATAGAGTAATTTTAAAAAATAGCAAAATAGATTACTCAGGAATTTATAGTGATAGTGAAGCCGATGAATTTACAAAAAGAATTGATGAAGATGTTGTAGAAGAAAAACCTAAAACTACTAAAACAGCAACTACAAAAAAAACATCGACAAAAACCGAAACCAAACAAAAAGGTGGAGATCTACCGATTCAAAAAACTCAAGTAGAACTAATTAAGAAATTATATACAGCAGAGGAGTTAATTCCTTTAATGAAAAAAATTGGAAAAGTAAAAATTGTTGAACTTACTTTATTAGAAGCAAGTAGTTTAATTAAATTAAAAGAAAATGCAAAAGTGGAACAAGCTGTAGAAGTGCCACAAGACGATGATAATTATTTAGATTAGGAGGAATAGAAAATGGAAGAAAATAAATTAGTAATCGTAAAAGATAATGAAATAGTAATTGATAATGATTTTATAGAAAGATATAGAAACTTTAAGAAAGTTCAATTAGAAATGGATTTAATGGAAAAAGATTTTAAAGCTCAATTAAAAAGTGCTATGGAATTAGTAGGAAAAGATAAATTGATATTAGATGGTTTTTCAGCAAAGATTAAAGCTGGATATACAACAAAGAGATTTGATTCTACAAGATTTAAAAAAGAATTCCCTGAAATTTATGAAGAATATTCTAAAGATTCAAGTGTATCAAGTTCAATATCAATAGAAGTTGAGTAATGATTGAGTTTATTGATGAACCACACATCTATCTAGTAAATGGAGTTATTACTCCTAGTGTTAGTGAAATATTACATTTTATATTTCCTAATAAATATAAAGGAGTTAATAGAAAAATTTTAAATAAAAAAGCTGAATATGGAACTACGATACACGAATCAATAGAAATGTATGAAGCTAACATTAAAACAATGTCTATAGAAGAAGCGTTTAATGTCACGATACAAGCTAAAGAATTAAGTTATATTCAAGAAGCAAGTTTAAGACAATATTTAAAGCTTAAAAATAGATATGAAATAGATGTAATAGAACAAGAAACAATGATTCAATTTGAACAAAAATACGCTGGTCGTTTCGATATGATAGCAAAGATTAAAGGATCACTATGTTTATGTGATATTAAGACAACAGCTGAATTAGATGAAGAATATTTAAGTTGGCAATTAAGTTATTATGAAATGGCTATGGGAAAGAAATTTGATAAATTATATGCTATTTGGCTACCTAAGAAAGATATAGGACAAGTAGTAGAAGTTAAAAGAAAGCCTAAAGAGGTTTTAATAAAAAAATTAAATGAATTTATGGAGGTATATGAAAATGGAAAATAAAATTGATGAAAAGGTATTAAATAAATTATTAAAAGGAGCTAAAACAAAAATTATAGCAACCGATAATGGAATAGGAATAGAGGGTAAATTACCTGAAATGTTAAGTTTGCTAGGATTTTTAATCCGTCAAATAAAAGATAGTGGTGTTGATAAAAACTTGTTGAAAGAAACTATAAGAATTGGCTTAGGTGAAAAAATTAATAAAACAAAAGAAAGTAAAGATGATGAAAAACTAAAACATCAAAAAGCATTAAAAGAATTACTAAAAGGATTAAATGAAGCCTTAGCAAAAGATTTAAAAGATTTAGAAGAAATGTTAGGAGATGAAGAAGATGAATAATGTAAGTATTATTGGAAGAATAACTAAAGATATAGAATTAAGAGCTACAACAAGTGGATTACCAGCTGTAAGTATGTTTATAGCTATAAATAATGGAAAAGACAAGGACGGAAATGAAAGACCAGCCGATTTTCCAAAGATATATGTTTACGACAAACAGGCTGAAAATGTAAACGAATATTGTCATAAAGGTAGCCTAGTAGGAATTACAGGAAGAATTAAAACTAGAACTTGGGACAAAGAAGATGGAACTAAAGGATATGAAACTTATATTTTAGCAAGTAGAGTACAATTTTTGGATACTAAAGCTAGTGAGGGAGCTGGAATACCTGAACCTGATTATGTACCATCAAAAGAAGAAAAAGAAGAAAATGATCCATTCGCCGATTTTGGAGAATCAGTAGAAATTAGTGACGATGATTTACCTTTCTAGGTGATATATGAAGCTTGTAGGTAATTATTCTCGTAGTGGAAAAAATGAAAACTTTGAAACTGAAATTACACTTACTATACGAGAAAACTATAAACATTTAATTCAAGACCTAGATAAGAACGAATTATATTCAATAGTAATATCTAAAGCTAAAGATAAAAGAACTGAACAGCAAAATAAATATATGTGGGCTCTAATAGGTGAGATAGATAAAGCTCGTAATGGTGATAGGTCAAATGAGGACTATGATATTTACCTTGAGGCTTTGGTAAGAGCTGGAGCTAAATATACTCATCTATTAGTTGAGCCACAGGCTGAATCAATGTTAAGAGAAAGTTTTAGAGCAATACAGCTAGTTAGAAAAATACAAGTTAAGGATAAAGTCTTTAATGATTATAAATGTTTTTATGGAAGTTCAAAAATGGATAAAAAAGAAATGCACGACTTAATAGAAACAATATTAGATATGGCTAGTGAATGTGGATTAGATATTGTCTATTGGAAAGATGTATTAGATTTTGAGGATTAGAAATGGGAAAGATAAGTCAAAAAGATATTGTGTTAAATCATTTAAAGAAATATGGAAGTATATCTACTATGGAATGTTATGAAATATATAGAATAACTGATTTACAACACGCAATATATCTTTTAAGAAAAGAAAATTACAATATTATTGATGAATGGATTCGTAGCAAAAATAAATTAGGTTGGGCTAATAAATATAAAAAATATACTTTAGTTGAAAGTTGAGGTTGATAATATGAACGAAGAAAAAGAATTAATAAATACACTTAAAAAAAATATAGAAATTGTCAATCACTATGGAGTAAAAAAACAAATGCCTATATGGATTGAAGAAATGAGTGAACTTATAAAAGTAATTTGTAAGTGGGCTAGAAAATATGACGAATTAGAGGGTGATATAACACCTCAATTAAAAGCTGATTTTTATGAAGAAATAACTGATGTTTCAATTTGTTTAGATCAATTAAAATATATTTTAAATTTTAAAGAAGATGATTTGATGAATGAATATAAGTTTAAGGTTGAAAGACAGCTAAAAAGAATAGCTGGTGAAAATAATGAGTGAAGAAGAAATTATTAAATTAAGAACAAGATTACAATTAGCGGAAGATAGTAATAAAATTCTAGTTCAAAAATTAAAAAATAAGGATAAAGATTTAAAAACAATAAATAATCTTTATCTAAATGAAAAGAAAAAAGTGAATACCATTTATACAGCTTTAACTACACGAAATGTAGATGAGAATAATTATAAAAAAGCTATTGAATGGATAATAAAAATTATTGAGGAGGGATAAGATATGAGAACAATGATTTTAATTATTAATTTAGTATGTCTTGCTTTTATGATTTTTAATATGGTAAATATTGCAAAAACTGATAAAGAAATGGATAAAATGTTTAAGAAATTAGATGAGGATTTTATAAGAAAAATGAAAGCTTTAACTTTACATTTAACACCTGATGAGGCTTTAGAATTAATACACGAAGTGGTAGATATACCTGATGGATTTTATCTAGGTGTAAATAATGAAGATATATTAGAAGTTACGTTATTTGAATGTGATAACAATGTTCACAATAAAATGGGAAAAGCAATAGAGGGATTTTATTTAGAAAGTTATAGACCTAGTGAGTTAATAAGTTTTGGAATTGAATTATTAAAATATATTAATGAATTAGAATATAAAAGCAAAATAAAATTTTAGGTGTTGAAAATGAAAATAGATATTTTTAACACGAATAAAAAATATAATATCATTTATGCTGACCCACCTTGGAGATATAAAGTTTGGCCAAGAGCAACAGGCTTAGGAAGAAGTGCTGAATCTCATTATAATACTATGGAGAAAGAAGATATACAATCTTTACCAATCCAAAATATTTGTGAAAAAGATTGCGTGTTATTGTTATGGGTCACAGCACCTTGTCTATTAGAGGGAATAGAATTGATAAAAAAATGGGGTTTTGAATATAAAACATTTGGCTTTACTTGGATTAAACAAAATAAAAAAAGTGATAGTTTATTTTGGGGTATGGGATATTATACTAGAGCTAATACTGAAATATGTTTGTTAGCAACAAAAGGTAAACCATTACCTAGATTAAGTAAATCAGTTCATCAAGTTGTTATATCAAAAGTAAGAGAACATAGCAGAAAACCTGATGAAGTTAGGAATAGAATTGTAGATTTATTTGGTGATATTCCACGAATAGAATTATTTGCAAGGCAACAATTTAATGGTTGGGATTGCTGGGGAAATGAAGTTTAAAAATGTTAGAAGAAACAATAGATTTATTAACAAGACAAATGTTAGAAGATGTCTTTAATGACAAGAAAAATAAACAAAAACAAATGATAACTATGAGCAAGGCTGATTTATACAAGTTTTGTATTAAACTAGTCAAGGTCATACAACAAATAGAGAATATGGAGGAAAAAAAGTGAATCATAGAGAGTTAGCAAGAGATTATTATAAAAAATGTGGAATTACTTATGAAGATATTACGATGAATAGTTTATATAAATTAATACAATTATTAAACAAAAGAATTGTCGAAGCTGGTAGTTGTATGATTATGATAAATGAACCTAAATTGAAAGGTGCAAATAAAAATATTGTATTTAAAAATAACAAATTAGTATTTGCTGAAATTAGAGTAAAAGGAACTTATTTTGATGATAGGGAAGCAATAACTTTCAATGAAGATGGTTTTATAGGATTATGTGGTTGGGCTGATGGTTATAATTTAACACCTTTTGTTATGGGATTTAAAGATTGGTGTGATTATATGAAAAACAAAGTAGGTGATGATTTTGAGTAGAAAACATTTAGGAATGAGAAGACCAGTAAGAAAGTTTTATGAATCGGTTAATGAAATGATAGATTATATAAACGCTTTTAATAATTTAATACCTCGAGGAGATGGAGCTAAAGAGTGTGCTATTCAAGAATGGAAAGGCGTTATAAACGATGTTATTATTCAATTAAAAAATATTAAAAACACACAAATAGATTTAATTTTGAAAGGTGATAATAATGACCGAAGATAGTAGCATAAGAAAGATTAAAACTAAAGTGGAGTTATATCACGATCATTTTGAAAATGCTAAAAGATATCAAATTCCACACGCTCAACTTATTATTGCTGATATTCCATATAATTTAGGGAATAATGCTTATGCAAGTAATCCTCAATGGTACATTGATGGAGATAATTCTAATGGTGAATCAAAATTAGCGGGAAAAAGTTTTTTTGATACTGATAATGATTTTAAAATAAATAACTTCTTTGATTTTTGTACTAGATACTTAAACAAAGAACCTAAAAAGAGTGGAGAACGTGGTCGCAGTAGTAATGCTCCAGCTATGATAGTATTTTGTGCTTTCGAGCAAATACCAATGGTTATAGAACAGGGGAAAAAGCACGGACTTATGAAGAGTTATCCTTTGATTTTTATAAAAAATTATTCTTCACAAGTATTAAAAGCAAATATGAAAATTGTAGGAGCTACTGAATATGCAATAGTGCTATATAGAGATAAATTACCAAAGTTTAATAATAAAGATGAGTTTGGAGAAAATCGTATGATATTTAATTGGTTTGAATGGAAAAGAGATGGTAAAGATATACCTAAAATACATCCTACACAAAAGCCAGTTAATTTATTAAAACAATTAATTAAGGTATTTACTGACGAGGGAGATGTTGTTATTGATCCGTGTGCTGGTAGTGGGTCAACATTAAGAGCTTGTATTGAATTAAATCGAAGTTGTTATGGTTTTGAAATAAAAAAAGAATTTGTAAAAAGAGCTAAAGAGGAAATGTTAGTAAATATTCAAAAACAACAAAGTTTATTTGATTAGAAAGTGAGGAAATTTAATGTTTAAATGTGCATTTAATAAAAAAAATAATGAAGTTGATATAGAATTATTAGCAAAAATATATATTTGTAAAGTATGTGGTAATCAATTTGATTTAATAAAAGAAAACAAATATGTAGTTCAAGAAAATAACGGATTAAATGGTGCTGTAAATGGAAGAAAGAAGTATGAATGTTTTGATTGCCCTACTTGTGGCTGTCAAAATATAGTTAATATAAGAGAGGGATAAAATGAGTGTAAGTTTAAGTATAAGAGCTAAAAGAGAAGTTGAAATATATGAAACTGATATCACCTATAATTTAGCTAAAATGTATTATAAGGCTATTGATGAAAAATTAGGACTAAAAAAATTAAAAGGATTGGCTTGTAAAGAAGTATTACCTATTATCAATAACGCTATAAAAGATATGATTGATAAAAAAGAAGAGTACAAAAAAATGAATCCGGAGAATGGTTGGGGAAGTTATGATGGACTTTTAAAAGTTTTTAAAGAAATACGTGAAGTATGTGAAGAAAATCCCGATGGAATATTCCATATAAGTTAGGTGGTGAATTAATGAAAGATTATGATTTAAGTATAGATTTATCAACTGATCAAACTAATCGAAAAATTTTTGAAGAGTTATTAAAAAGTGATAATTTAAAAAAATATGCTGTTGAACTAGCAACTGGAGAACATTTAATTTTGGTTGAATATGAAGATTATAAGAAAAAGATTGAATTGATATGTGAAATAATAAGATATGCTCATGGTACTTATATGACTCTCAAAGAATTTAAAGAACTATTTAATTTAGCTACTAATAAGGAATTTGATGTCAAGAAAAATTTAGAAGAACAATTAGAGGTATTTAGAAATGAAAATGCCTAAACTAGCTAAAGGTGGAGTAATAAATATAGATATTTCTACAAAAGAAAAAGCTGTTGAAGAAATAAAGAGAATATTTATGACTCAACAAGAAATGATATTAAAAATAAAACACCAAAAGAAAGTAATAGATAGATTATCAAGAAAAATTCAAAGAAAGAATCAAGAATATAGAAAATTAAAAGCCAAGAAAATGCCACCTACATTATATGGTAGTAAAGTGGTAGTAGTTCCTGAAAGTATAGCTAATGAAATAATGATAATTAATGAAAAGTTTTTTGATCCATATTTAGGAGAAAAATAAGTGATGAGCAAATATATGAAAGAATACGCATTATATAAAGGTGAAAAATGTTTAGCAATAGGAACAATAAAAGAAATAGCAATACAAATGAAAGTTAAGGCTAAAACAATAAGTTTTTATAAAACGCCAACATATAAAAAAAGATGTAAAGGATCATTTAAAAGACTTACATTAATTGAATTAGATTAGGAGGTATAAAATTGAATAGAGAAGAAATAGAAAGCCGAATTGAAATTTGTGAAGAAAGAGCAAAAGGTTATAGAGAAGTTGGAAAAAACTTTATTGCTGATAAATATGATAATGAAAAATATAAATGGGAAAAGTTGTTAAGTGATTTAGATTTGTTAAATGAGAGAAAAATAAAAGATTTAATGGATTATAAAAAAGCTTATTTTGATTTAAAGCAACAAAACGAAAAATATAAACAAGTTTTTAATAAAATATTCAATTATTTAGAAACTAATTCTTGTGGGGATTACAAAATAACTTTTGGAAAAGAGTTATTAAATATATTAAATGAGGTTAATGATGAAAAATGATAGAGAAAAAGAAATTAAATATTTGATGTATTTAAAGAATGAACTTATAAGAGAAACAAAAAAAGAATTAAAGGATCTGAGAAATGAATTAGATACATTAAATAATCAAAAAACTTTAAGAAGAAAAAGAGGTGGATATAGTGGAAGAAGAAACTAAAAATGAAATAGTAAAAAAAGTGTTGGAAGAATTAAAGAATAAAAAGTTATTAAAGAATCCTAAATCATCTTATAAAAGTACCGAAAAAATATTATATAGTTTAAATGTATTACCTGAGGCTGTTAAATTAATAGATGAAGAAGTAAAGAAATTAGAAGAAGAAGCAAAAGGTATAGCAATACCAACAGCTAAATCTAATTCACTTATACTTAACGAAAGAAATAACACTTATGTTTATGGAGATGAAACACTTGAAACAAGAATAAGTGAATTAAAACAAATATCAGTTAAAGCTAAATCACAAATAAGACTTGTTAAAAGTGCTTTAAAAAAGATAGAAAACGATAAGTATTATGATATTATTCCAATGTATTATTTTGAAGAAAAAACAATAGAGGAAATAGCTGAGGAATGTGAATGGGCTGTTGGTACAGTTAGTAAACATAAAAAAAGATTGATGAATGATTTGAAAGTTTATGTTTTCCCTGATACATTCATAGAAGAATTATAAAAAAATGAAAAAAGCGTGAAAATGGCGTGTATGGACTAATGAAAATATAATGATATAATATAGTAAAATGAAATAATTATGATAGATGAATGAATCACTAATCATAATTATTTTTATTTGATTAAATATGGGTGATATTTTAACGGAAAAATACATTGAGAGTAATTGATTTGAGATATAAAGTTCGATTCTTTATTCACCCGTCCTTTTTATTCTTTTTATTCGTTGATGTTATCAACAAAAAAGAGTGGAACTAGAAATAGTTCCTTTTATTATGTTTAAAAAGTGGGTGATAAGATATGTTAAATACAATAGTTGCAATATTATTGGTAGTGTTAGAAATGTTATTTTTAGCGGTGGTTCTTATCCTCAATAATATAGATGAGTTCATAGAATGGCTTGAAAAAAGATTAGAAAAGAAGAATAAGAGGTAATTCTATGAAAGAAAAGAATTATTTAGGGTTGTGTATGAGATATAGTGAATCCTGTAAACTATGTCCTAGAAATAAAAAGTGTGAGGAAGAATTAGCACTAGAGAAAAGAGGTGTTAGATATGGAAATAAAAGTGTTAGGAACAAACTACGAAATAATAAGCGTAGAAGAAACAAACGATAATTTAGAAAAATATCCATTATTAAAAGAAAATAGCGGATATACTGATATTACTACTAAGCAAATATATATATTGAAATATAAAACTACTGAGGATACTTTTATTAAATTAGATGTATTGTATAAAAAAACACTAAGACACGAATTAGTTCACGCTTTCTTATATGAGAGCGGATTATTTAATAATACTAATAGTGATTGGGCTAAAAATGAAGAAGTCGTTGATTGGATAGCTATACAATTTGAAAAAATGTTAAAAGTATTTATAGAATTACAATGTATTGATTCTATAGGTGTAGATGTAAATATATTTGATAGACAATCTAACGATCCAATAAATGATCCTATTAATTCTCCTAAAGTAAAAGTAGCTAAAGCTAGTATTAAAGATACTACTGAGATAATAAATGAAATAGGTAAATCAATAAATAAAATACCTATAAACATAAATCTAAATAATTTAGCTAAAGGTGGAATAATTGGAGGTGATGGGTAATGACCTCGTTAAGTAATAATCAAAAGTTATTTTGCCAAGAATATTTAAAATTAGGTATGAATGGAACACAGGCTTATCTAAATGTATATAAGACCTGTAAGAAAGAAGAAACAGCTAGAACTAATGCTAGTAGATTGCTAACAAATGCTAACATAAAAAACTATATTAGTGAACTACAAGACAAAGTAGAAGAAAAAGCTATAGTTAAGATAGAAGATATAGTTAATGAATTATTTACAATAGCTTTTACTGATAGAACTAAGATAAGCAAAAATGTTAGAAATAAGATATTAGAACGAAAAGAAGATGGTACTGAGGTAGAATATTATGAAGATAATGTTATTTTTGCTGAAACTGATGAATTAGATGATAAAACAAAAAAGATAATATCAGGATATAAGAAAACTCAGTCCGGTTTTGCTGTTGAAACATACGACAAAATGAAAGCTCTTGAATTATTAGGTAAGTATTTAGGAATGTTCAAAGATGAAGCTCCTACAATAAATAATAATATAGTTAATCCATACGCCAATTTAAGTGAGGAAGAATTACGAAAATTGGTTGGTGATTAAAAGTGGTAATACCTGAATATGTAAGAGAACAAGCAAGATATGAATTAGCTAGGCGTAGCTTTTGGGAATATTGTAAAATAAAAGCTCCTGACTTTTATATGGAGGGTAGGAAGTATTTAAAAGAGTTTTGTAATGAATTACAAGACTTTTTATTATCTCCTAAAAAGGTATTAGTAGTTAATATGCCACCTAGACACGGAAAGAGTAGAACTCTTACATTATTTGTTCAATGGTGTTTAGGTAGAGATATACACTATAAGATAATGACCGGTAGTTATAATGAAATATTATCCGGAACTTTTGCTAAAGCTGTAAGGGACGCTATACAAGAAGAGGACGGAATATTTAATAAAATATTTCCTAATGTAAAAGTCAAGTATGGTGAAGCTTCGATGAAAAAATGGGCTTTAGAGGGAAGTGAAGAAGCTAACTATTTAGCAACATCTCCAAAGGGTACAGCTACTGGTTTTGGTTGTAAGCTAATGATAATAGATGACTTAATAAGAGAAGTACAAGAAGCTTATAACGAAGAACTATTAGAAAAGCACCAACGCTGGTTTACTGATACTATGTTATCAAGAACTGAAACAGGCTTTAAGATAATAATAGTTATGACTAGATGGGCTACAAATGACTTAGCTGGATTTGTATTAGATAAATATAAAGATGATTGTATTCACATTAATTATAGAGCTATTCAAGATGATGGATCTATGTTATGTGAGGAAGTATTAAATAGAGCTGACTTTGATTTCAAAACTCAAGAGATGAGTGAAGAAATAGTAGAAGCCAACTATAATCAAAAATGTATTGATGAAAAAGGTCGTCTATACAAGAACTTAAAGACATACGATGTTAGTCCCGGATTTGGAACAATATACGCTTATGTTGATACAGCTGATACTGGAGATGACTTCTTATGTTGTGCTGTATATGGATTACTTAATAAAGAACCATATATTTTAGATGTTTTATTTACTGATGAGGGTATGGAAATAACCGAGGAGGAATGTGCTGATATTCTCTATAGAAACAATGTTAATTTAGCATATATTGAATCCAACAATGGTGGACGAGGTTTTGCTAGAAATGTTAAGAGAATATTAAAAGAAAAATATAAATCAAATAAATGTGTTATTAAACCATTTACTCAATCAGCCAATAAGCAATCAAGGATATTATCATCTAGTTATTGGGTTATGGAACATATACATTTTCCATTTAATTGGAATAAAAGATGGGAAGCGTTTTATAAACACATTACTAGGTATCAAAAGAAAGGTAAAAATGCTCACGATGATGGAGCTGATGTATTAGCTGGTATTTACGATAAGACGGTAGGAGAAAGAGGAGCGTCTTTTGGTAGCACTAAGCCAGCATAAAAGGAGGTATAATATATGCTACAATATAATAAAGAATATATAACTAAAGCTGAAAATATAGCTACAATATTAGAATCAGCTAAGCCTGAATGGAATAAAAGAAAAAAGTTATATAGAATGAAAGTAAGAAAAAATAGTCCATCAGGTTTGGTAGCTGAAAATGATAAAGAAACTAAAGTGGCGTTTGAATTTGCTATATCAAATATGATAAATGGATATGCCGGAGGTAAAGCTCCTATATATCAAGTAGAAGAAATGCCAACGAAAGAAAAACAAGCTATTCTAACTAAATTATTTAATAAATTATTTAATGCCAAAGACAATGATAGAAAAGAATATCAAACATTTATTGATTATATAAGGAATTACAATGATGATTCCTTTTTTTATTATAATTTAATACAAAGTTATAATGATTTGTCGGCTGGTTATGGTATTTGGTATGAAAATGAAGATAATGAAATAGTATATGCAAATGTTGACGCAAGACAAACAATAGCTATTTATGATTATTCTACACCTGTTAAAAAGATAGGTTTATTAAGAACTTGGGAAGAAACTGATGAAAAAGGTGAAAAGTTTGATATGGTTGTAGTCACTACCGAAGATTGTAAATACTATTTTAAAAATAGTAAATTAAAAGGTGATGACTTTAGAGAAGATGAAGAAGCAAGAGAAACGATCAACTGGGGTTGTGTTCCTTGTATAGCAATAGAAAATCCTGATGGATTAGCTTGTTTTGAGTTAGCAAAACCTAGTATTGCTAAATATGAAAGAGTTATGAAGAACTCAGGTAATACTTTCCAATACAATGATGACGCTAAACTGATGGTGACTGGTTATGAACCTAGAGAAGATACTTTAATTGAAAAAAGAGATGATAACGGAGAAATAGAACACGATGAAGAGGGTAATATTATATGGATACCTAATGAAAAGAGAAAAAAGGAAGATGAAGTAGTATTACAAGCTCCTGTATTCTATGCCGGTGAGGGTGGAAGTATTGAATGGGTAGAAAAAAATATCAATGATGGTGCTTTAGAAAACTATAAGAAAACACTTATAGATTTAATATTTATGGTTAGTTGTTGTCCTAATGTTAATGATTTAGGGTTTACTAATGCCGATAATAGCTCAGCACTAGAAAAGAAATTCTTTCCACTAGAACAATCTATCACTTACTTAGATAAATCAGTTAGAAAAGAATTACTAGCTATGTGGGAAGCCTTTACTACTAGAATTAATCTAAAGAAAGGTACAAAATATGACTTTAGAAACTTAAAAATAAAGCTTCAAAGAAATATGCCTACTGATAAGAAAGCCGAAACTGATAGAGCTTTATCATTAAGAGGATTAGTATGTGATGAAACTGTCATCAACTTATTACCTGATGAGTTAGACGCTTCAAGTGAAATAGAAAAAATGAAAACACAAAGTGAAGAAAATCTTGAAGCAAATATGAAAAAGATTGAATCTTTCGGTAAAGATGGAGCTGACGCTCAAGCAGAAGAAAACAATAATCAAGACGCAAAAGAAACAAAAAATGCGTCTAATACTAATCAAGACGCAAGTGTGCAAAGTAGCCAAGAAAAGTAGGTGATATATAATGGATAATAAAACTATCCTGAATAACCGATGGAATTACACTGATTTAAAATTAAAAGATTATCTTAGAATTTATAAAAAAACTAACTTAAAAACTCAAGATAATATACAAGATATATTTAATGGTATTGATTTTAATTATATGGATCTAAATAAGCCTATTTCTAATAACCAAAGGAAAAAATTATCTAGGGTTGTTGATGAATGGAAACAACTTGAATTATTAAAAGGATATTTTGAATATAAAGTTATAGAAATTCTAAATAAGAGATATATTACTAATCAAGAAATGTTAAGTATATTATTGTGGGGTGCTTTTGTAAAAGAAAGAAGTCAGTTAGACGAATATGAGGAAGTCTTATTTACTGAAATAGGACAAGATTTATATAAACAAGGTATTGATGAAATAAAACCTACTAAAAAGAAAAAATGGAGTTTAACTTGGGAATATATATGGTCTATGTTATGTTTACCTAATGTAAAAGGTAGTAGCTGGATAACATATATTGAAGCTTTAGCACTAACTAACGCTCAAGAAATAGAAAGACAAACTATTATCCAATTACAGCAAAATAAAAAGCCTAATATAGAAGATGATGTGTTTAAAAACATCTTAAAAAAGCAACAAAATAGATATATTTCTATAAATGATGATAAAATAAGCGGTGCTTTAGATAGTCAAGTTGTGGAAATAGCCAATAAATCATTATTAAAAGCTGGTGAAGATGCAGGACAAAAGAAATTAAGAGCTAGATTTATTGCTGAAATTGATGATAGAACAACTAAAATGTGTGATGGTATGAATGGTATGTTATTCTATGTTAATGATTGGAATAGATTTTATAGATATAGTGATGATGATAAAAGAGATGTTCTTTATACAATTAAAGGACTAGAAGTTGGGGCTAATTTGCCACCGATTAATAATCATTTTCATTATTGTAGAAGTACAATTACTTATCTTACTGAAATGAAGTATAATGAGCTTATAGCCGAGTATAATCAGTTAAAAAGGATAATACCTAGTGAAGTACCTGAAAGCCTTGAAGAATACGCTAAATTAAGGTATAATAATAGCAATTATTATGAAGAAATAAAACTCAAAGAGGAAATAGGAAAACATTATAAAAAAGACCTAGAAATAGGTGAAAAAAAGAAAACTTTATCATTTAATAGCTATTATGAAAAAGTAAATGATACAAGAGAGTATTTAAGAAATGTTCAAGCCAAAGACTTTGGAACTATTGGTGAAATAAAACTACATACCATTGATAGAATGATAGATAGAAATATCACTAAGGAAGATATAAAAAATATATTAGAAGATCCAACTAATCACTGGTATAGTCCTATAAATAATAGTGAGGTTTTCTTCAAAGATAAAAAAATGGTTGCTATTGATATAGAAGAATTAAGTGTCAAGACAGCATATAAGGGAAGAGGTAAGAAAAATGAATAATCCTAGAAAGATTTTATCTATAAAAGATATAGAGTTATTAGAATCAAAAAATATTGATATTCCTGATAAAGAATTGAGTGATAGTGAATGGGATAATTTAATAGTTCAAATAGCAATCAATTTGGAACAGGAAGAAGCCGAGAGGTTAATAGATATATTAGATGACAGCACTAAATAAGGTGCTGTTTTTCTATACTACTTTTTATAGGTAGTATATCAATAGTAAAGAAATACTTTATTGTTGATATAGTGCTTATAAAATAGCACTAAATAATGATTATTAAGAGGAATGATAGCTACATTTCTTTTTTTAATGCCTTTCTATTGTGGCTCAACAATGGAGTTTTGTGTAAATGTAATGAGCTGGGGACTTAAAAAGTAAATGGCTTGGGACAAAGGAGGAATAAGAATGGACACAAATAATTCAAATGGTGTTGTTGATAACAATGTTCAACAAAACCAAAATGTAGGTGCTGATGTACCTAAAACTTTTGACGAAATGTTGAAAGAATCTAATTATCAAAGTGAATTTGATAGGAAAGTTCAAAAATCTTTAGAAACAGCTAAGGCTAAATGGGAAGCTGAACAAGAAGCTAAACAAAGTGAAGCCGAAAAATTAGCAAAGATGAAAGATGATGAGCGTAGAAATTATGAGCTAGAACAAGCTCGAAAAAAACAGGAAGAAGCTGAATTAAAATTAAGTGCTTATGAATTAAAAGAAGAAGCAATTAAGATGGCTAATATTCCTGAAACTCAGGTAGATGTTTCTTTATTGAATCTTATAGACTTTAGAAGCATTAAGGCTGAACAAGTAGAGCCTACTATTAAAAACATAAAGAAAGTATTTGATAGTGCTGTTGAAAATGAAGTGAATAAGAGATTAAAAGAAACTACTCCTAAGACAGTAAACGCTAATATTTCTTCAAATAGTGAAAGAGTATCAAGATTTAGCGTTTAGTTATTGCCAAAAAAGGAAGAGGAGAGTGATTTAATATGGCAAAACAAAATTCATTAAATATTCAAGACTATTTAAACGATGATGTTATGGATAGTCTAGCTGAAACACTTGACGGAGTTATTGAAAATATCCAATCAGGTTGTGTCAGTGAAGCTTTAAAAGCTAAAAATGGTAGTGGAGATCCTACTACAGGAAGTGTAGAGTATAAGAGATTTGCAAATGCAGTAATCCAAGAAAAAGGAACAGCAAGAGCAAACGGAAAGGGTAATAAAGTAAAAGCTAAACCAGTCACTGTAAATATTGATGATGATAAAGAAATCATTGAAGAATTACAAGAAAAAGACCTTAAATTATATGGTGTTGATGGTATGGCTAAAAAGAGAAGTAAAAACGCTCAAGATGTCATCAAGACTTACTATGATAGAAAGTTCTTTAGAATTGGTCGTGACGCTGGTATCCAAGTTGAAAGAGTTAGTGGAGATACAACTAAGAAAATCGTTGATAGATTAATTAGTACAGCTAAAGTGACTAAAAATGATTTTGTTGATGGTGTAGATGAAGAGTTAATAGCTTTAGTAGTAAATACTAAATATAAAGGTGAATTAAAAGATTATTTAGATAGCCTACCTAACGGAACAACTCCATCAAATGGAGCTATTGGTATGTATCAATCAGTTATCACTTATGAATCTAATCGTATGCCAAGTGATGTTCCAGCTATGGTTATGTTAAAAGAAGCTATAGCATTGCCAAACTATACAAGTGAGTATGGGGCTGAAAAAGTACCATTCGATGACGCTATAGCACTTGAATTATTCGCATACTCAGGTGGAGAAGCTTTAGTACCTGAAATTATCTTATACGATTGTGATTATACTTATACAGAAGCTAAAATTACACAATTTGCTAGTGGTACAACTTATTACACTTATAATAAAGGTGAATATACAGCTGTTCCATCAAGTGCTACATTCGATAGTGAAGAAACATATTACACTAGAGCGTAGTTAAATAAAAAAATAAAGAGAAGAAAGGAATTAAATTATGAGAAAGTTTTTATGTAAAGAATCAGGAGCTGTTTTATTAGTTAATAGTAAGGAAGTTGCTAAGCAATTTGCAAGAAGTGACGCTTACGAAGAATTAAAAGAAGTAGAAGCTCCTAAAGAAAAAGCTATTAAGGATTATACTAAAAAAGAATTAGTAGCTTATCTTAAAACTCTTGATATTGAAGCTAGTGAAGATATGAAAAAAGATGATTTATTAGCTTTAATTCCTGAGGAATAAAATAATTAGAATTGGAGGGTAATAGAATGAAAGAAGAAGCTAAAAGTAAAATGCTAAAAAGGTTAAAAGATGACCTTAGCGTGAACTTTAAAACTGGGGACGATAGTATATTGTCGGATTTTATTGATGATTATATTTCTATTGCCTCCAACAATTCTAATCGTTCAAAAGACGATGAAAAATTATATCCGTATGTTTATAAGGCTGTTAAATCAGCATATCTTTTACGAGGAGATGAGGGTAGTTCTAGTTCTACTGAGGGAAGTTTATCTACATCTTATGAAGATATAGAAGAAAAACTAGCTCAAAAAGTTAGATCTATTAGGGTGATGAAATGAGGATAAAGAACTTATCCAAAATATACATTTACAAACCTGAAAAAAAACTGATAAAGGGTGATTATACTACTGATTGGTATTATAAAGGTGAAGAAATGTTAAATCCACAGCAAGACATAGACGAATTAAACCGCAATAGTGCTGGTGAAATAGACTATGAAATTGTTAAACTTCGTATTGATAGAAAAGTCGATATAGATAAAGGTGATGGAATATCTTTTAGTCCTTTAGAAGTAGATGATGATAAAAAGGTTAAAAATGATAAAAAACCTTATTATTTAGTTGAAAATAAGCCACAAATAGGTAAAACAACACTTTATACTTTAATTACTAATAACGGAGAATAGTTATGATTGATATAAGTTGGAATAAAAATAATCTTAAAAGTTTTGAAAAGAAGATGGAAACTATAATTAAAAAGCTTCCTGAAACAGCTAAATTAGGTGTTGAAGATTCTTTAAAAAATACTCAAGAAAAAGCTTTGAAAAATAAGCGTGGAAATAAAGATGAGAAACTTATTCCTATTGAAATATTGGATTTTGACAAAGGTAAAGTTGTTGGTAGAGTTTATACTAACAAAGATTTATTTTCTCACGCACCATTTTTGGAATATGGTACAGGAACTAAAGCTGAATTACCACACATAGGACAAACTAAGACCTTTATTCAAAGTGGATATAGATATTGGTTCTTGCCTGTAGAAAAGGTAGATAGACAATTTAGTCCTGAAAGAATAATAGTAATAGATGGGAAACAATTCTATTTAATGTTTGCTACTAAACCATATCCATTTATGCGTCCGGCTTCTTTTTCCTCTCGTCAGGAAAATGCTGATTTAGTAAATGAGAGAATAGGAAAAATGTTGATGGAGGTATTAAAGTGAAAGAATTTAAAGTAAGTGAGTTTTACGATATGGTAATAACTATATTAGAAACTATTATGAAACAAGTAGTAGGAGAAAATCCTAATGGAGATAGTAAATTTCCTTGTATAGTAGTACAAGCTCCAATGAGATTAGACGAAGTAAACGGAGAGGAACTACCAATATTATCAAGATTCTCAATTACTTGTGAGGCTTGGACTAAAAAGAAAGCCACCAGTATTGAACTTGCTGATGAAATAGATAGTAAATTAAGAGGATATAATTTTACGAGAACAGGAACACCTATAAACCTTTATGACGAGAACACTAAATGTCATCGTTACGGTGGAAATTATGAGGTGTTTTATAATGCTCTCACAAATAGTTTAGAAAAAGTAAAATAGGTAAAGGAGGAATATATATGACACCTAAAACAGGTACTTTAACTAAAATTTATATAAGTGAAAAGGAATATCCAAGTGAATCCGATTTAACTTTAATTATGTATACTGAGGAAATTCCAGCAATAGAAGATCCAGCAGAAGCTGTGACATATCAAACTACTGATATGGACGGAGAAGAACAAAGTAAAGGTAGTAAAAAAGCAACTACTCCAGCTATCCCAGTTCTTTATAAGAGTGAACAACACGATGAATTAAAGACTAAAGCTGATAGCAATAAAAGTTATTATTTCTTCATTCGTTATCCTGAATCTACTTGTGCTAGTGGAGAAAGTCCTTTAGTTAAATCTTTCTCAGCTCAAATGGATTTAACTGGTGATACTATTACAGCTGGAGATATTATTAAAGATACTTTAACTTTATATAGAAATTCTAGTGTAAAAGAAAGTCACGGATTACCAGTAGCTCCAACTCAATCAGGTAGCTAATAGGTGATAAATAATGGCTAAATTTAAAAATAAGGAAACTGGTCGTGTTTGGGATATTACCAATGCGGAACATCTTAAACACTTCCGTTCTAATCCTAGATTTGAAGAAATAAAAGAAAAAACAAGTAGTAAGGAAACTAAAAAGGTAGAAAAAGCTACTAATAAAAAATAAAAATAAAGGAAAGAGGTTTTATTATGATTTTAAAAGTAAAAGATAAAGAATATTCATTTACAGCAACTATGAAAAAAATAGTTTCTATGAATAAAAAATTAAAGGTTAAAAATTTAAGGGACGCTTTTTTTAAAGCTCTAAACGATGTAGATTTTGAGTTCTTAGCTGACGCTCTTTTAAGCTTTGCTGATGACGAAACAAAGAAAGAATTAAATAACGATTCTAACAAAGTTTATGATATGATGGAAGCTTATGTTAATGAGAATGAAACTGATTATGAAGCTATATATAAATTACTAGCTGAGGAGATAAATGATAAAAGTTTTTTCGGCAAAAAGATGACGGAGGAAGAAATAAAGGCTCAAATGGACAATCCGCTAGCCAGCTTCGACATCAATCAAGTAATTACCAATACAGCGGAAAAAGTAATGGGAGAAGTAGTAGCGGAAGAGTTCAAAGGATACAAAGGCTAGATTATATAGATCTAATATATGATTTAGAACCTTTAGCTTATAGATTTGGAATGAAACCTCACGAGTTTTGGGATTCTATTTATAGAGAAGTAGCTTTGTATGTAGAATCTCGTTCTCTCCAATATGAGCAAGAAATTAAATCACGAATCTTGTTAGCTGAAAATTTGGGTAATAAAATGATAGGCTCAGGTATGACAGCTAAAAATCCTAAAAATGTAAATCTTATTAAAGAAATTTATCCGGATTTATTTAAAGAGGAATTAGCAAGACAAAGTGTATTTGAAAGAAAAGCAAGTGAGGGAGAGGAATTAGTCAATTTAATGTTAGAATTGACGGAAGAGTTGAGGCAAGAAACGAAAGGAAAAGAATAATAAGGAATCACACAAAGGAATGGTGGTGATGACTTATTACAATAGAAGAATTAGAAATAATTATAAGGGCTAATATTACTGACGCTATGAGCGGTATTAAAAAAATAACCGATGAAGTTAAATCGGCTGTAGCTAAGAGTGTTGAGCCTATGAAAAATCTAACTACTCAAGCAAAAGATATGGCTAGTAAAAGTGCTTCTAGCGTATCACAAATGAAAGCTCAAATGAAAGGATATAGTAATTCTATTCAAGAAACAGCTAAACAACAAGAATATTTAAAATCAAAAATAGAAGATTTAAAATATTTGTTATCTCAAGCTGATATGGGGTTTGAAGTTGGTGATACTTTAAAGATTGAAGCTGATATTGAAAAACTTGAAAATAGATTAAAAAAACTACAAAATCAAGGAAGAAACACTGGAGAAGAAATTTCTAGTGCTTTTGATAAAATAAAAGCTAAAATAAAAAGTGCTGGAACACATATAGCTAGTTTAGGAAGTAAATTTAAAGCCGCTTTATCAAGTAGCAAAGGCTTAGGTAAAAGTTTTACTTCAACATTTAATAATGGAATAAAATCCATAAAAAGATTTGCTATGGGATTACTAAGCGTTAGAACAGCGGTTAGTATGGTTAGTAAAGCTATGCAATCATATTTAAGTTATGATACACAATTAAGCAATTCTATTCAAAATTGTTGGAATGTTCTAGGAAGTCTATTAGCACCAATATTAGAGTTTGTTATTAGTTTATTTTCAAAAGCTGTAAGCTATGTAAATGCTTTTGTTGAAGCTCTTACAGGAATAAATCTTGTTGCAAGAGCTAATAAAAAAGCCTTGGATAGTCAAGCTAAATCAACTAAAAAATTAAGTGATACTCAATCTAGTTTAGATGAGTTCCATACTGTCAGCACCGATACTGGATCAGGTAATGACAACAAGCCTATAACTGTAGAGCCTGTAGATATGGATAAACTTGATTTTCTTTTTGATTGGATTGATAAAGCTAAAAAATTATTAGCTACTTTATTTGATCCAATAAAAGAAGCTTGGGATAACAAAGGTAAAGCTTTTATAGATAGTTTAAAAAATGCTTTTGAGGGTATAAAAAGTCTAGGAATAGCTGTATTTAGTTCTATATTTGAAGTATGGACTAATGGTACAGGACAAAAAATAGTCGAAAATATCTTAGAAATGTGGACTAATGTATTCAATATTGTTGGAGCTTTATCTCAGGCTCTAGCTAATGCTTGGAATAACGCTGGAAATGGAACAGCAATAATTCAAGCTATAGCTGATATATTTATAGGCATACAAGATATTGTTAATAGTATAGCTAATTCTTTATTGAATTGGGTTATGAGTGATAATTTCCAAAGTGCTTTAAATGTAGTATTAGGTATTTTAGCTGATTTATTTGGATATGCTCAAGAAATTATGGCTTGGGCAGTGACAATGTATGAAACTTATTTAGCTCCAGTAGTTGATAAAGTTTTAGATTGTATATCAAGAATAATTATAGCTATTGGCTCAGTATGGGAGTTCTTGAAACCAATAATAGATACAATTATTGATGTAATTATGAATGCACTAGAACCTGTTATTGATGGTTTGTGTGAAATAATAGGTGGTATCATTGACGCACTAAGTGGCGTAATGGACTTTATTACAGGAGTATTTACTGGTGATTGGAGTAAAGCTTGGGAGGGTTTAAAAACTTTCTTAGGTGGAATAATAGACGCTGTAGCTTCTTTATTCACTGGTTTATTTAATACTATAGTAGCAATATTTAAAGGTGCTTGGGATATTATAGTGTCTATATGGTCAGTAGTAAGCACTTGGTTTAATAATGCTGTTATTAAGCCTTTAGCTAATCTATTTAATGGTATATGGAATACTATGAAGAATGGAGCTCAAAACGCTTGGAATGGTATTAAAAATATCTTCTCATCAGTGGCAACATTCTTTAAAAACATATTTGGTAATGCTTGGAATGGTGTAAAAAATATATTCTCTAGTGGTGGAAGAATCTTTAGTGGTATTAAAGATGGTATATTCAATGCGTTTAGGTCAGTAGTTAATACTTTAATAGCTGGTATAAACAAAGTTGTTTCTATACCATTTAATGCAATAAATGGAGCTTTAAAGACTGTCAGGGATATATCATTCTTAGGAATAGAACCATTTAAAGGATTGATAAAACTTGTAAATGTTCCACAAATACCTAGCCTAGAAACCGGAGGCGTACTAGATAAAGAAACTATAGTAAGGGTTGCTGAATATTCTAATGCAAGATCCAATCCGGAAATTGTATCTCCAAGAGATATGATGAAAGAAACTATGAAAGAAGCTCTTGAAGAATCTAATATGAATAATACTTCTCAAAAGGTAGATGTAAATATTACTGGAAAATTAACAGCTGATGGTGATGATTTAGTATATGTTTATGATAAAAATAAGAAAGACAAAGGTTATGATGGTGGAAAAAATCCATCATTTGCTTATTAAGGAGGGATAACTAATGATAAAAAAAGGTAAAAATCCATTGTTTTTATTTAATGGTGAAGCTCTTCCTAGTAATCCTCAAGTAGGATATTTAGAAGAAAATGAGCAATTAGTAAAAGGTACTCGTAATACTAGAGGACAAACAATAGCTCAACCTATAAATAGGAGAATAAATAAGTTTAATAACATAGTCTTTCCTATTTTAACTTTAGAAGATTATAATTGGTTGAAAAAGAAAGTAGCTAATTTTGAAGTTCTTTTAACTTATTATGATAGTGATGAACTTGATGTTGTTGTTCGTAGGTTTTATTTTGGAAACTTGAGTGGTGAACCTAGTAAATGGGAAAACTATCAGTCAGTACAAAAGCCTATTGAATATAAAAATGTTAAAGTAAACATTATTGATATGGGGTATTAGATTATGGTAAGTAAAAATATGATTGAACAACTTAAAAAACCTAAGAGAAATCTTGGGTTTTTGAAAGTTAAATTTAATATAGTGGATCCGGAAACTAATCCGGACTTATCAAGCAATAGTGAAGAGATATTTAGTGACTTAAATAATATCAAAGAAACAACAATACCTCAAACTAAAAATTATGCTACACTTGAAAAAAACTTTTGGCTTCTTAATGATAGTCAACCAATATATGGTAGTGAAGAACTTGAACAAACTTATGTGAGTTCTTATATGAGTGATAAAAATTGTTTGTTTAGTGATAAAGCTTGTATAACTCTTACATCAAGCGTTTACTTAACTACTTTAGGACTTACAATGGTTTTTGATAGTATTGATAAAAACTATGCAAAAAAACTAAAGGTAAAAGCATATAGAGATAGCACTATGATTATGGATAAAGATTATACTTTGAGTAGTTATAGTGATAGATTAATTTTTGCTGATAATGAAGAGTTAGTTAGATGGAATAAAATTGAAATATATTTTATAGAATCTAGTTTACCTTATAGGAGAATAAGAGTAAATCAATTACTATTTGGTATTATTGAAACATATACCGATGAGAACTTAATTAGTGCTGAAAGTAAAGAAAAAACAACAATGATAAACTCGGAGCTTCCTACTCATACATTTAAGTTTACTATTGATAATATGAATAAATTGTTTAATCCTGATAATCCGCAAGGCTGGTATAGATATATATTACAGCAACAACCTATTTCTTATGAATGGGGCTATCAATTAGACGATGGAACTATTAAATGGATATTAGGTGGAAAAATGCTTCTTACTGGTTCGGTAGAGGTTGGAGAAAATCAAGTATCATTTAGTACAACTTCACTTATCAATTATCTTACTAAAGTATATAAAAAAGGTGTGTATAATTCTAGTGGTAGAAGCTTATATGATTTAGCGGTAGATGTATTAGAAGATAGTAATATAGATAGTAGCCAATATAATTTATGGAGTGGCTTAAAGTCGATTAAGACTGACGCACCTTTACCTAAATTAGAAGCTAGACAATTACTTCAAATAATAGCAACTACTGGAAATTGTATTTTATTTACTAATAGAGAGAATGTTATAAATATTCAACCTTTTAACTATGTATTAAATCCTGATGGAATGAAATATGATTTTATTACTAGCAATCCTGTAGTTAAAGTACAAAGTGAGCTACATAATACTATCATATATATAAATCATTATTCTAAGGAAGATAATGTAAGTGAATTGTTTAAAAATGAATCTTTAGAGATAACAGGAACAAAGACTATTGAAATAGAATATGACTTAGCAACTGACATATCAGCTACTATAACAGGTGGAACTATAGTTAGTGCTAATTATTATGGTAGATATGCAATATTAAAAATTACTAATACTGGTGAAGATACAATATCTTTAAAAGTATCAGGTAAGAAAATAAATAATAGTCAAACAATAGATTCAAAACAATTTAATGATGATGGTGAGAATATTGAATATAAAAATGATTTGATTACTCAAATGGTTGAAAGTTCAAAAGAAACTAAATTAAAAGACTTTATAGGAAACTGGTACAACAATAGAAATATTTACTCTTTTGAAAATAGAGGAGATATTGTAAAAGATACTAGAGAGATTATTCCTATAGAAACTGACTTTAGTAATAGTTTAATTGGTTATTTAGTAGAAAACAATATAAACTATGATGGAGCTTGGTCTGGTAATAGTGTAGTAGTAAAAGTAGGTGATAACTAATGGCGTGGATAGATCCTATATATGATAGAACACAAGCTGATGTTGATTTAATAAAATTAGATCCAACTAATAGCAATAATAAAGGTGCTTATAATTATACTGACTTAAATAGAATAGAAAGTAATTGTGAATATATAATGAATCTACTAAATAATAGTGATTTATTTTATTATCCAATCAATATAGAAGTAAAAACTGATTGGAATGTTAAAGACATACCTCACATTAAAGATATAAATAGAATAAGACAAAATATTCTAACTTTAAAAAATGGTATGAATCTAGGTGAAGAATATAAAGAAATAGAATTTAGTAAAACAATGGATTATATTAAAGCTAATATTCTTGAAAAAGATTTAACTTTAATAAAAGGTATTATTGATTCTTGTATGAGAGAATTAAGAAAGTGTAATACTTTCTATTGTGGAGCTAATGGTATTGGTTTGTATGCTAAGCCTGATAATCAAGAGCCTGTCGGCTTTGTAAAAATAAAACAATATGCAGGTTTGATATATTGTGGAGAGGAGTTTAGTTTATGAAACAATATAATAAAACGAATTGGAAAGATAGAATAGTTCAATTTCCTAATAGATATAAAGACCAAGATAACAATATTATAACTTTAACTCAAGATCCGGGTGAAGTTGCTCAAGATGGAACTCTTGTAGAAGCTGAGAAGATGAATAATATTGAAAATGGAATTGAAGAATCATTTAAAAATAGAGATTTTGGATATTCTACTACTTTACTCGTGGCTAACTGGACTAAAAACTCTAGTACAGGATACTACGAATATGATATAATAAATGAGGACATTACAGCTCAAACTATTGTTGATGGAATGTTGGATATTGAAAATCAAGCTAAACTAAATATTGCTTATACTTTATCTTATACAGGTGGATTTAAAGTAATAACTACTGAATTACCTAATGAAGATATAGATATAACTTTCAAATATTCATTGTTGAATAGTGATGATGAAAATTTAGTAGCAAGAGGAACAATAAATGTTAGTGCTATTGATACTAAAAATATAAATAAAATATATGGTATTAAAAGGTCATTAACTACCTCATCATCAGCTTGGGAGAGAATAAAAGACGCTGTTGGACTTGTAGCTAACGCTCAAGTAGGAACAACGCCTGTAAGAAATGATTTTGATGAAATTTATCCGTGGAGTGATATAATTTCATACAACTATGATATAACAGCTAAGCAAATAACCGCTTATTATGGTGATCCAACCTTTAAATTTGATGGCTCAAATGGTGATGTATTTACCAAGATACCTGAATTTTATTGGAAAAGATATAGAGATGAAAATTATGAATATATTTTAATCTCAAAAAATAAATTAGCTGGTTATATTAAAAGTGAAGAGTTTTCGGTTGGTAGATATACTATGTCAGGTAGTGAATCAAGAGTTTATAGTAGAAGTGGATACGCACCATTCACAAATAAAACTATTACAAACTTTAGAAGTTATGCAAGAAGTTTAGGAGCTGGATTCGGTCAGATGGACTGGCACTATTTTATCTTACAAATGCTTTACTTAGTAGAATATGCTGACTATAATAGTCAATCTAAACTTGGTTTAGGTTATACTAATGGCTCTCACACCGCACCAATAAATAGTGGTGGTTGTGATGTACTGGGTATGAAGTCAGGAAGCAAAGATGGAACTGATAATACTTCTATGATTTATAGAGGTATTGAAGATATATTCGGTAATATATGGCAATTTGTTGATGGAATCAATATTAAAGATAGAAAAGCTTATATTTGCTATGATTCCAATAAGTATGCTGTAGATACATTTAGTGGTAGTTATAAAGCTTTAGGTTATACTAATGCAACCGCTAACGGATTTGCTTCTAAGCTAGGATATGATTCCGCTAATCCTATGGTAGCGTTAACTACTGAATCAGCAGGAAGTAGTGATACTAATATGTGTGATTATTATTACCAAGCTGAGGGAGATAGGATTGCTCTTGTCGGCGGTTATTGGGGCGACACTTCCAAGGCTGGCTTGTGGTTTTGGAATTTCGTTAGCGCTTCCTCTAGTTTGTGGACTACCTTCGGTGCTCGACTTCTTAGAAACCAGTAAAGTGGGGGTTTGGGGGCGACCAGCCTCCCATAAAAAGAATCGACTTTAGTCGATTATAAAAATAAAATTACCTTATGGGGAATGATGTGTAGTTGAGTAGATGTCCTTTGTTTTGCTGATTTTCTTGTCGGCGGTCAGTGGAGAAGTGATTTAGAAGATGGGTTGTTTGCTTCTAGTTGGAGTGCTACTTCCGGTCTTACCACTACCGACATCGGTGCTCGACTTCTTATAAGGGATTTGATGTGTTTTGTACCGGTTTGTAGTTCTAGCTACTTATTGGTTTCTTTGCTCTTGTCGGCGGTAATTGGAACAACACTTCCAAGGCTGGCTTGTGGTATTGGAATTTCAATAACGCTTCCTCTAATATGTGGACTACCATCGGTGCTCGACTACTTAATTTGTTCTTTAGGAACTTGGTGTGTATGAGTGCTTTTTATAATGCTTATGCTCTTGTCGGCTGTGGTTGGAATAATGGCTCAGCCGGTGGCTTGTGGTGTTGGAATTTCACGGAGCTTTCTAGTGCGTATGGTGTTGTCGGTGCTCGACTACTTAGTTTGATAATGGGACTTGATGTGTATGAGTGCTGGCTTGCTATGAGCTTTGCTCTTGTCGGCGGTGCCTATGATGATTCGATTAGGAGTGGCTGTGCGTGTTGGTGGTGTGCTTTAGCTTCGTCCATTACTGGCGGTATGATCGGTGCTCGACTACTTATTTATAGGGAAATGATGTGTATGAGCGCTGTCATACTTCCAATCATCTTGTCGGCGGTAGATATGGTCTTGGTTTACCGGTTGGCTTGTGGTGTTGGACTATGAACAATACTTCGTCTAATGTTGCTATCAATCTCGGTGCTCGACTTATTATATTAAGATACTCATTATGGGATTTGATGTGTTTTGTGCTGGTGTTTTTCTCTTTGCATATACTTTTGCTCTTGTCGGCGGTAGATATGATAATGGTTTACCGGCTGGCTTGTGGTATTGGAATTGCTGGGAGAACTCGAGTAGTGCTAACGCTAACATCGGTGCTCGACTTATTATATTTAAAATACACATTAAGGGATTTGGTGTGTTGGCTCGGTCTTAATTAAGCCTCTCTTGTCGGCGGTGCTTTTGATGGTACACTTTCTTATGTCGGCTTGTGGTATTGGTGGTTTGCTGAAACTTCCTCTTATTATGGTATTATGACCGGTGCTCGACCACTTATATAAAATAACTTACACATCATTTTCCTCAGCCCTTGCTGAAAATTAGTCGTTCTGGGTTGCTTTAGTAGGTTTATCTCCTGAAAGATGGAATTTCTCGAAAAAGTGGCAGGCAAATATAAGAATTTGGTGACAAATGAATGAAAAGAAAAGGATTTATTTATGAAAAAATAGTTGAGTTAGACAATATTGAATTAGCAATTTGTAAAGCTAGTATGGGTAAAACTAAGAGAAAAAATGTTGAAAAAATATTAGATTCTCCTACTTATTATGCTATGCAGGTTCAAAAAATGCTAAAAGAAAAAAATTATATTCCTAGTCCGTATATTGAAATGATAATACACGATGGAGCTAATAAAAAAGAAAGAATAATTTATAAGCCTCGATTTTATCCGGATCAAGTAGTGCACTGGGCTTTAATGCTACAAATACAACCAATTATTTATAAAGGTATGTATGAATTATGCTGTGCTTCTATTAAAGGTCGTGGAATCCAAAGAGGAATGAATTATTTAAAAAGAATATTAGTAAATGATAGGAAATATACTAAATATTGTTTAAAGCTTGATGTTAAAAAGTTTTATCCTAGTATTGATAAGAATATATTAAAATCTAAATTTAGAAAAATAATAAAGGACAAAGATACGCTAGATTTAATAGATGTTATTATTGATAGCGGTAAAGAGGGTTTACCTATTGGTAATTATACCTCTCAATGGTTTGCTAATTTTTATTTACAGGATTTAGATCATTATATTAAAGAAGTATTGAAAGTAAAATATTATATTCGTTATATGGACGATATGGTTCTTTTTTCAAATAATAAAAAGGAATTAAGAAAAGTTAAATATGCTATTGAAGAATTTTTAGGAAATGAAAAGTTGACTATAAAAGAAAATTGGCAATTATTTAAGACTGAAAGTCGTCCTATTGATTTCTTAGGATATAGGTTTTATAGAGGATATACTACTTTAAGAAGAAGTAATTTTTTGCGTATAAAAAGAAGAGCAAAAAAGATTTCTAAAAAAGATGAATTGAATTTCAAAGACGCTTCCGCTATGTTAAGTTATAGTGGTTGGTTAAAACATTGTGATTCTTATAATTATCAACAAAAATATATTAAACCATTTATTGATTACAAGAAATGTAAGGAGGTTGTAAGAAATGAAAGCAAGAAGTACAATAGCTCCGGAAAGTTTCAAAATAGGTGATAGAAAAGGCAACTTAATTGAAGTTGCTTTTTTTGATGATGTAAAAGAGATTCAAGAAGAAGATGAAACACTTTATGAATACTCAGTTTATAAAATCACTACTATTTATAGAAATGATTTAGAGCAAGCAATAAATGATAACTTAAATGATTGGCTAGTTTTAGCTAAAACTAGAGATTATGAAGCTATGGCTAATAAAGTAAGGGAAGTAAGAGATAAGTTATTAGCTGAAAGTGATCAACACTTATTACTAGATAGAATAGGATTAAATATTCCTAGTGAAATAACAGCAGGTAATTTATTATCAACAATTAAAACTTTCTTTACTAATTTTAATGAGATTCTTAATGGTGAATGGGCTGAGTATAGACAAAAGCTAAGAGATATTACTAAACAAGAGGGATTTCCTTATAATGTGGAATTTCCTGATATTCCTGTAGAAAACAAAAGTAATAAAGAGGATTAAATATGGATAGTATATCAGTTGGCTTAGTGTTCACTATTATTGGGGGTATTATTGGTTATGCTACTTTTTATATGAATAGTAAAAAGAATACTAAACAAGAAACCAAAGAGGAAGTAGCAACAACAACTAAAATTGATACTAAATTAGATATAATTAGTAAAAATGTTGATGAAATAAGGCTTGATAATAAAGATATATCAAAATCTTTACAATCGTTAGCTGAAAGAGTGTCGGCGGTAGAATCTTCTACTAAATCAGCTCATCATAGACTTGATAATATTGAAGATTCTATGAGAAAGTGATAGGAGGTAGAATATGGATAATTTTCTTTCGTGGGACACCTTAACCACTTATGCAAGTTTTGTCACTATAGTATTTATGGTGGTAGAATTTACTAAAGGGTTAAAGTATATAAAAAAGATTCCAACGAAGTATTGGAGTTTTTTTATTGCATTTATATTATTGACTATAACAAATATTGTTATGGGAACATTTAGGGCTGTAGATATAGTTATATATTTACTAACAGCTATATCAATTAGCTTAGGCTCTAATGGATTAAGTAATTTTAATAATGGTAAAGGAGAGGGCAAATAAATTGCTCTCTTTTTTATAAATAATTTTCATTTAAAGGAGGAATTAAAATGGAAGAAAAAGAAATCGTTGTAGAAGAAACAACAAAAGAAGTTGAAGAATTGGAAGTACAAACAACTTTCAATGAAGATGGAATGGATATTTTAGTAGAGGACGGTGAAATTGAAAATGAATGTAAGAACGACTAAACCTACATCAGGAAATAAATTTTTTATTACTAAAAGTAAAGGTGGATATTCAACTTGTATCCAAGGTAGTCCTACTGATAGTCAATGTAATGTATTGTCTAATTGTGTTGGTTATGCTTGTGGAAGATTCAATGAAATAATTGGTGCTATGAAATATCCATCATTAAATTGTAATGCTGAAAATTTTATTGAAAGAGCTAAAAATACTTATGGCTTAGAAATATCATCAGTACCAACTTTAGGTGGTATTATGGTTTGGCAAAAAGGAACTTTGTCAGGAAACGATGGAGCAGGTCATGTAGCTGTTGTTGAAAAAATTATAGACATCAATACTATTTATACAAGTGAATCCGGATATGGTGGAAGTGCTTTTTGGAATAGTACAAGAAGAAATACTAATGGAAGATGGGGACTAGGTAGTGCTTATACATTTAGAGGTTGTATAGTAAATCCAGCCATAGGAAAAGTAGTAGCACCAACTCCAACACCATCAGCAAAGAAAAGCGTTGATGAGGTAGCTAAAGAAGTTATCCGTGGTGAATGGGGAAATGGTGATGAAAGATATAATCGTTTAACTAATGCTGGATATAATTATAATGAAGTTCAAGCTAAAGTTAATGAGTTGTTAAATAGTAATAAGCCAACTCCAGCACCAACTCCAAGTGTTGATATTTTAGATCTAGTTCGTAAAACTATAAGAGGTGACTTCGGTAATGGAGAAGCTCGTAGAAAAGCTTTAGGTTCTAATTATGATGAAGTACAAAGACAAGTAAACCTAAATCTTAAAAATGGTTTAACAAGATGGGATAATATAAAATTATTTTAGAAAGTGAGATATTAAAAGAGGCTAGCCTTAGTTGGTTAGCTTCTTTTTTTTTGCTCTAATTTAAAAATATAGTCTTGACCGAATATTTTTATAAATTCTTCTTTAGAATGTGTTTTCAAAAATTCTTTTTCAAACATAACTTTATAAAATAAGTTGAGCATAATATCATTATGAAATTGACTATGACAAGTTTTACAAAAGGGACACACCATTCCATACTTTATAGAAGCTTGACGATAAGAACCCTCAAAAACTTCATTCTTCTCTATACCTATTTTAGAGCCACAATTACAGCATTTAGTTAAATCACGATAAATTATACTAAATCTTTCTTTTTCTCTCTTAGCTTGTCTATTTGTGCGTGATTTGAGTGTCTTTTGTTCTTTATATTCAACAACATCACATTCCTTACAAAATAGAGGTACTATTTTTCTTCTTTTAGTGCAATATCCATACCACTTATAATTCTTTTGTCTTTGCTTTAAATACTTACATTTACAATACATTTTTAATCACTCCTTTTAGGTACTAAATAGTGACTAAAAACTTGAAAAAGTATGATAAATTATAAAAAAGAATAATAATAAATCATAGTAAATAAAAGGAAATAACAAGGTATAGTAAATATCTTCATTTTATGGTATTATAAAAGAAACAAAGGAGGGTTTATGATTAATATTAATAGTGAAATGTTGGTATCTTCATTATTTGTACTTGGTTTTGATAGCATTGATGGTATGTTGTTTACATATACTTTGGGGAAACTATCATTAGATAACCAAAAATTAAAGCTATTTAACTTTAAAGATGACCCAATTACAAGTACATTTAATAAATATGTTGAGTATGATGGAATAACATTTAAACTAAAAGAAGGTTATAGTTTAGATACTAATGTCTCTCCAATTGAGGGACGTAATTTTCCATTAAGATATGCACTTCAAACAAATAAAAAATTATTAGAATATTTAGAAAGTGTTGATTTTAGAGAAATAATATCTAAAAAGGTTTCTACTATGGGATATGAAAGATTAGATAAATTTGATTACTTATTTAGTAACAAAGAAAAACAAATCATACTTGAAATGTCAGAAACACAATCAATAAAAAACACAAAGGTAAAAACTATATAAGATTTTAGTTCTTATATAGTTTTATTTTACATATAGAATAAAACTATCAACAACCATTGTGGATACACAAATCTTCAAAGAAAAAGTATCAACAATTTCTGTTGATACAATTAATTATTTAGTTTCAATTAAACCATAGTCTCCATCTTTTCTTTTATAAAGAACACAAGTTTTATTAGTATCCATATCTTTATATACAAAGAATGAGTGACCAAGAAGTTCCATTTCTAAAATAGCCTCTTCTTCATCCATAGGTTTCATTTCAATATCTTTTCTTTTAACAATTTTTTCTTTAGGTTCTTCCTCCTCTTTTATATCAAAATCAAAGTTAAATTCTTTAATATTATCTTTAACATTTCTGTTTAATCTAGTTTTATTCTTTCTGATTTGTCTTTCTAATTTATCACTTACTAAGTCAATAGCAGCATATAAATCATCACTTTCTTCTTCACTTCTAAGAATAAATTTACTAGTAGGAATAGTAACTTCCACTATTTGTGAATTACCTCTTACTTTAGCCAGTACATTAGCGGTAATATCATCGTCCTTAAAATATTTTTCAAGTCTTCCTAATTTAGTTTCAGTATAGTCTTTTATTGCATCGGTAATAAGCATCTTATCACCACGAATATTGTATTTCATATCAACATCCTCCTCCTATAATTAAAGTATATCAGAAATAATTTAAAAATAAAATAGAAAAATGAAAATAACATAATTTAACATAATTTAAACATAATTTGAGTAAAATTAAGACCAAAGATTTTCTTTATATTCCCCTTCATCTACTAATTTCTTAATAGAATTTTTAACATCAGGAGTATCTTCTCTATAAGTAACACCATGCCAACTAGCAGTAGTTCTAATTACTTTCATTGATGCCTTGCCATCTTTAATTAGATTACTTACAACATCAGGAATTAAATATTCTGAAGTAAGTAAGTCTTCTTTATTATCTATAAAGAATTTACTAAAACCTTCTTCAATATATCCAAATATACTAGGAGTAAATAGTAGTAAATTCATACTTACAGTATCATCACTATTAACAGTGAAACTATCACTACCATCAAGTGGACTAGCTACAATTTCATTGCCAATTTTTTCAATTTTACTCTCAGTAATAGATTTTAAATAATTATTACTATCTACTTCACAAACACCTCTTTTAACAGAACCATTTTCTGTTAAAGTATTCGCTACCATATAGCCAATCATACCATATTTACTAGAGTCATTATCAATATTACTTAAATATTCATATGCTTTAATAAATGCATCTCTACCATAGAAATCATCAGAATTAATCATAGCAAAAGGTTCATTAACATAATCCTTTGCACATAATACCGCATGAGCAGTCCCTAAAGGTTTCATTCTACCACTTGGAATATCCCATCCCTTAGGTAAATTATTTAATTCTTGAAAAGCATATTCTACCTTAATATGTGGTTCTACTCTCTTACCAATAGTTTCCTTAAATAGTTCATAGTTTTCTCTTTTTATGATAAATACTATCTTATTAAATCCTGCTTTTATAGCATCATAAACAGAATAGTCTATAATAAATTCGTCACTAGGACCCATTGGTTCTATCTGTTTTAAACCTCCAAATCTACTACCCATACCAGCAGCTAAAATAACTAATGTTACATCTTTTTTCATATAATCCTCTCTTTCTTAAATGTACACCTTATATTCCTTTATAACTAAATTATATCAAATAAAATGATAAAAGTGAAGAATATACTACAAAAATATAAAAAAATGGTACACAGAGTGTATACCATTTAAATTATTTATATTGAGACATATATGTATTATATTTCTTTTCTAATACAGTATCAGAGAATTTAAGACCTGATTCTTCTCTCATTTTATCTAAAGCAACATAAGAGATATTTTTATCTTCTGATTTCTTTTCACTTACTAATGAATCAATTATTTCTTCTTTAACATCTTCAAGAGCAGGTTTTTCTTTTTGGTCTATTCTATAAATTACATGATAACCATAAGAAGTCTTAACAGGTTCTTTGCTATAACTATTATTTTCTAGTTTTTGCATAGCTTCCATATAAGCAGATTCTAAGTTGGCATTATAAGATTTATATCCCAATTCTTCATAAGTAATTTGATCTTTATATTCTTCTTTAACCTCATCAAAAGATTTACCATCATTTAATTTAGATATAATTTCTTTAGCTAAATCTTCAGCTTTTTTCTTATCTTCATCACTTGCAGAACTATCTACTTTTACTAAGATGTGTTTAGTATTAATATCACCATAAACTTTATCTTCATAGTATTTTTCTACTTCTTTATCAGAAATTAAAGTTTTGATATAGTCTTCAGCATATTTATTTCTTCTATATTGTAGTCTTAAATATTCTAAGAAAGCTTTTTCACTACCAAAACCATTATTTGATAAGAAAGTTTCTTTATCCATTTTATAGTATTGTTTATAAGCACTATAATAACTTTCTGCTTGCTGTTTTAATTCGTCGTTCATTTCATCAGTTTCAGGATATTTTTCTTCAAGAATTTTATTGTCAATCTTATCTAATAATGAACTAATAGAATATACATCTTTCATATCTTCATATAAGTCATTTGCAGTTACCGTATAACCATCAATTTCTGCAACAGGTTGAGTACCATCTTTTAATGTAGCAATTCTATCAGGCCATATAATAACAACTACTAATACAGTAATTAATATACCACCAACTGCTCCATAAATGGCAAGTCTATATTTATCAAAGAATTCAAGCATTTTAAATACTTTATCATCATTAACTTTATTTACTTTTTTAGTATCTTTCTTTGATTCTTTTTTAGACTCTTTTTTAGGAACTTCTTTAACTACTTTCTCTTCCTTTACTACTACCTCTTTCTTTTCTTTTTTATTATTTTTTGTCTCTTGTTTTTTCTTTGCCATTTTTCATTCTCCTTTCAAAGATACACTAATATAATATCAAATATAGGCTAAAAATACAAGGCTATTTTGTAAATATGGGCAAATTACCACAATTTTTAATTTTATTTTTTTATTGTTTATAAAGTACAGCACACTTTTCTTATTTTTCCATAAAATATTGTGAATAGAAAAAAAGGAGGAATGTATTATGGGTAACTGTGGATGCGGTACTGGATCTAGTGCTGCTATTGTATTAGTACTATTTATCCTACTAATAATCATACTAGGCGCTTGGATATAATTTAAAGGAGGTGCATTATAATGTCTGGAAATAGTTCTTGCAGCAGCACTTGCAGTCATAAAAGCAATAATGGTTTATTAATTGTTATTGTATTATACATCTTACTTGCTATCATATTAGGAAATGCTTTCTTATATTAAAATATTTATATTAGAGAAACTATCTTCGGATAGTTTTTTCATATCAAAAAAAGTAGACATTTGCCTACTTTAATTTATTATATACTTCTTCAATAGATAATTTATCATCATTATGATACTTAGGAATTAGATGTAAATGATAATGCTTAACATCTTGACCAAGGCCATTATTTTGAGCAAAAGTAATACCGTCACAATTTAGTCTTTCTTTTAATCTATTTGCTATAACTTTCGCAGTTTCTAAAACATGATTAAGTACCTC
>OLVV01000195.1_pt1 | contig 40628 bp, 28 predicted proteins | sample 1673581 | NCBI WGS metagenome assembly OLVV01 (sample SAMEA103958116, study PRJEB25191) | human gut metagenome | biome: human-associated habitat [ENVO:00009003]; feature: intestine environment [ENVO:2100002]; material: feces | place: Germany | collected 2013/2015
GACAAAAAGATTATCTTTTCGATGGTGGGCGTATCTAAGATTATCCCACAAAACCAGAAACAGATTCTGAAGAACATCTACCTATCGTTCTTCTACGGAGCAAAAATCGGTATCATCGGTTTGAACGGTGCCGGTAAATCTACGTTGATGAAAATCATCGCAGGACTTGAGCAACCTACCCAGGGTGAGGTGGTTTGGAGCCCAGGCTACTCTGTGGGCTACTTGCCTCAGGATCCTCCACTCGACGAGAACAAGACCGTGAAGGAAAACGTGATGGAGGGTGTGCAGAAAATCTATGATGCACTCGCAGAATACGAGGACATCAACAATAAGTTCGGTCTCGAAGAATATTACGGAGACCCTGATAAGATGGACAAGCTGATGCAGCGTCAGGCTGAGGTGCAGGATATCATTGATGCTACCGATGCCTGGAACATCGACTCCAAGTTGGAGCGTGCGATGGCTGCCCTGCACTGTCCTCCTGGCGATTGGTCTGTAACCAATCTCTCGGGTGGTGAGCGCCGCCGCGTAGCTCTCTGCCGCCTGCTCCTGCAGAAGCCGGACGTACTCCTGCTCGATGAGCCTACCAACCACCTGGATGCTGAGAGCATCGACTGGCTGGAGCAGCACCTGCAGCAGTATGAGGGAACCGTCATCGCCGTAACCCACGACCGCTACTTCCTCGACGACGTGAGCGAGTGGATTCTGGAGTTGGACCGTGGCGAGGGTATTCCATGGAAGGGTAACTATTCTTCATGGCTCGACCAGAAGACCAAGCGAATGATTCAGGAGGAGAAGACTGCCTCTAAGCGCCGCAAGACATTGGAGCGTGAGTTGGAATGGGTTCGCATGGCACCTAAGGCACGTCAGGCTAAGGGTAAGGCTCGTCTGAACTCTTACGAGCAGATGCTCAACCAGGAGCAGAAGGAGCGCGAGGAGAAGCTGGAAATCTTCATCCCTAACGGTCCTCGTCTGGGTAACAAGGTTATCGAAGCTCAGCATGTGAAGAAGGCGTTCGGTGAGAAAGTTCTCTTCAACGACCTCAACTTCATGCTTCCTCCTAACGGCATCGTAGGTGTGATTGGTCCTAACGGAGCCGGCAAGACTACCCTCTTCCGCCTCATCATGGGATTGGATCAGGCAGATGGCGGAACATTCGAGGTGGGTGAGACCGTGAAGCTAGCTTATGTTGACCAGCAGCACAAGGACATCGACCCACAGAAGACCGTTTACGAGGTGATTTCTCAGGGCAATGAGACCTTGCGTCTGGGTGGCAGAGACGTGAATGCACGTGCTTACATCAGCCGCTTCAACTTCTCGGGCACCGACCAGAGCAAGCTCTGCAGTGTTCTCTCGGGTGGTGAGCGCAACCGTCTGCAGTTGGCCTTGGCATTGAAGCAGGAAGGTAATGTTTTGCTCCTCGATGAGCCAACCAACGATATCGACGTGAACACGCTGCGTGCCTTGGAGGAAGGTTTGGAAGCATTTGCCGGTTGTGCTGTGGTTATCAGCCACGACCGCTGGTTCCTCGACCGAATCTGTACCCACATTCTTGCCTTCGAGGGCAATGGTGAGGTCTTCTTCTTCGAGGGCAGCTATTCTGAGTACGAAATCAACAAGGCGCGCCGCCTGGGCGATACAGAGATCAAGAAAGGTCGCTATCGCAAGTTGATGGAGGAATAAGTTGATGGAGAAATAAAAAGGAGAAGTCCCCATCGGGTCTTCTCCTTTTTTATTCCAGCAACTGGTGTAAACACCATCATCCATAAGCAGCACTTTGCTTCTAAGATTTAAAAAACTAACAATATAAACGTTTTAAACTAACAATATAAATATGAGAACAGCATTCATATCACTATCATTTCTGCTGGCTGGCTCACTGATGGTTCCTGCCACCGCACATACACCTGCAAGCAAGAAGAAAGTTGCTACTACAACTCAAAAAAGTAAAATCCTGCCGATGAAGGAGTATATCGACCAGCTGATGGCAAAGATGACCCTGCAGGAGAAAATCGGTCAGCTCAACCTGATGGTGGCTGGCGACATCACTACCGGTGGAGCCCTGAACACCCAGGTGGGTGGCGACATTGCAAAGGGCAACATGGGCGGCGTATTCAACATCAAGGGACTCGACAAGATCAAGGCTCTCCAGGACATCGCCATCAAGAACAGCCGTCTGGGCATTCCGCTGCTGGTGGGCATGGACGTAATCCACGGCTACGAGACCATGTTCCCTATCCCTCTCGCCCTCTCCTGCTCCTGGGATACAGAAGCAATGAAGAAGGTAGGCGAAGTATCGGCTAAGGAAGCCAGTGCTGCTGGAATCAACTGGACTTACTCGCCCATGGTAGATATTGCACTCGACGCCCGATGGGGACGAATCAGCGAGGGTAACGGAGAGGATCCTTACCTGAGCGGCGTGATGGGTGCCGCACTCACACAGGGTTACCAGGGCGCCGATATGCGCACAGAGGAGATATTGAGAGCCGATAGAATCATGGCTTGCCTCAAGCACTTTGCCCTCTACGGAGCCGTAGAGAGCGGCAAGGAATACAATTCTGTAGATATGAGTCGCATACGTATGATGAACCAATACCTGCCTCCTTACGAAGCCGTAGTAAAGGCTGGCGTAGGCAGCGTAATGTCTTCGTTCAACCTGATAGATTACACCCCTGCCACCGCCAACCACTGGATGATGACTGATGTTTTGAGAAAACAATGGGGATTCAAGGGCTTTCTCGTAACAGATTATGCATCCATCGCCGAGATTCTGAACCATGGCACTGCCAAGGATCTGAAAGAAGCATCAGAACAGGCACTCCTGGCTGGCACGGATATGGATATGTGCTCCAATGCCTTCGTCAAGCATCTGGCACAAAGCGTGGCAGAGGGTAAGGTGACGGAGGAAGATATCAACACTGCCTGCCGACGCATCCTGGAGGCAAAATACAAACTGGGATTGTTCAGCAATCCTTACCGCTACTGCAATACCAAGCGAAACAAGACCGACATCTACTCTGCCGAAAACCGACAGATAGCTCGCGACGTAGCAGCCGAGACCTTCGTGCTTCTGAAAAATGAAGGAAATCTTCTTCCTCTGAAGAAGCAGGGAAAGATAGCTCTGATTGGTCCTCTTGCAGATACCCGCAACAATATTGCCGGCACATGGAGTGTAGCTCAGGCTCCTGAGAAATACACCACCATCAAGGAGGCGATGGAGAAAGCGCTCAATGGCAAAGCCACCTTATTATATGCTCAAGGTAGCAATATCTGGCGCAACCATGAACTTCAGAAGAACGGCGAACTGGGCAAGTCTATAGCCTGGGGAGATGAGGTAAAGATGAAGAACGAGGCACTGCAGATAGCAAAGGAAGCAGACGTAATAATATGCGCCATGGGCGAAACTGCCGACATGAGCGGTGAATGCGCAAGCCGTACTAATCTGGAAATGCCTGATGTGCAGCAGGAACTTCTGGCAGAACTCGCAAAGACGGGTAAGCCTATCGTATTGCTCAACTTTGCCGGTCGTCCTACGGTTTTGTCATGGGAGAAAGAACACATTCCTGCCATCATGAACGTATGGTTTGGTGGTTCTGAAGTAGGAGATGCACTTTGCGATGTCATCTTCGGCGACAAATCGCCATCGGGTAAGCTCACCACTTCGATGCCTAAGACTACCGGACAGGAGCCTCTCTACTACAACCATCAGAACACCGGTCGCCCTGTACCAGACGATAATGAGAAGTTTGCCAAGTTTGCCAGCAATTGTCTGGATGTAAGCAATGGTCCTCTCTATCCATTCGGCTATGGATTGAGCTACACCACTTTCGAGTATGGCGATTTGAAGCTAAGCAGCCATGAAGTCAATACGGATGACTGGAAGATTACCGCCACCATCAACTTAAAGAATACAGGTAGCCGAGATGCCGACGAGATAGTTCAGCTCTATATCCGTGATATGGTAGCCAGCATCTCTCGCCCAGTCAAGGAGCTGAAAGGTTTCCAGCGAATCCATCTGGCTGCAGGAGAAAGCAGGGAAATCAGCTTCGATATCACTCCTGAAATGCTCAAATTCTATAACGCAGAATTAAAGCATGTGATTGAACCAGGCGACTTCCAGATTATGGTGGGAGGAAACAGTAAAGAGGTAAAGACACAGAACCTCACTGTAAAATAAATCAAGTTTCTCAAGTGAGGAAATTGGTTGAAGTTAAAGAAGTTATCACTCCCTACAGTCGTTCGGGAAGTTAAGAGACAATAGTCTTCCAGTGTAAAACGTAGGACATTTGTCCCTTAACTTCCCCCTTACTTTCCTAACTTCCATTAACTTCTCCACATACGACAGTTCTGTAATTAATCTCAGACCAGCCCCAGGAGTTCTGCAAAATCATCAATGATAAATTCGGCAGAAGCCAACTGCTCGCGGGTTCCGTTTCCGTAAGTTACGGCACAGGCCTTGCAACCGGCATTGTGAGCCATATCTACATCAAAGGTCATGTCACCAACCACCAAGACTTCATCAAGCATATCCTCCACATCTCCTGATTCTGCTGAAGTTACGGGATTCTTCATTCCCTTCATTTCTCCCAAAGCCATGAAAACCATGTCGGGTGCCGGCTTCACATGCTCTACATCATCGCCAGCCACAATAGAAGAGAAGATATCCTCCAGCTGCATCTGCTTCACGTATCCGTCGAGCGAGCAATGGTTGCGGCTGCTTGCCATACCCAGAATATAGCCCCGACGGTGTAATTCTCTCAGGGTTTCTATTACATGAGGGAAGGGCTGCACGATCATCGTCTTCTTGTTATCCAGGAAGATTTCGCGATAGGTTGCCGCACATTCCATTCCTTCCTCAGCACTCATTCCGAAGAGCGAAACGAAGGCCTCATCCAGTCTTAAACCGATGGTCTTGGCACAAGCCTCATCCGATTTCACTTCCAGTTTTTTGGCCCGCATCGTATCCTGCAAGGTCTTCACAATGAGACTCTGCGAATCGCCGATGGTTCCATCAAAATCAAAAATTATATACTTCATTATTTCTTATTCTTTTTACCCTGTTTTGATAATCGGGCGCAAAGATACGGATAATAACTGAAACTACAAAGCAAATTGCCTACGAATCGCCTTGATGATATTGTTACGGGCCACATCCGGCTTCATCGCTTCTTCTAAAGGCATAGAATCAGGAGTAATCTGAATCACTCTATCAAAGCCTGCATCCAGCATCACCTGCCTGTCGCTTACGCCACCCGATACGAGCCACACAAGGGGGAAAGAAGATTCCGGGGATTTGCAATCCCCGGCAAGCTGCGAGCAAGCCACATGGCTTTTATCCGATTCCTTACACTTCAGAACATGATCCAGAATCCTTTGCGGCAGTTTCCCCATCAAGGTCTGTTTATCACTATGTCCCTCGCCCGTAATCACGAGATCAGCATCCTGAATGAACGCATCAAACCCTATCTCATCCAAGAGAAGTTCAGCCCCAGGACGAGCCTCAGCATTGAAATATTGCAGGAAAGCATAACCCAAGCCTCCGGCTGCACCAGCTCCGGGAGCCTCACTCCTATCATATCCGAAATGCCTGGAGCTTACCTCGGCAAACTTCCTCGCCCTATCATCCAGCATCTGCACCATCTTAGCATCAGCTCCCTTCTGAGGCGCAAAGACATAAGCCGCCCCGTTTTCGCCACAGAGCGGATTGGTAACATCCGAAGCCAGCACAAAACTGCATTCCTGGCGGACTTTCTTCCAGTCGTCGCCCATCGCCTTGAGCATTCCGATGCCACAATCGGATGTGGCGCTTCCGCCCAAGCCCACGATGAAATGGCGCACGCCTCGGCGATAAGCATTCATTATCATCTCGCCCACGCCCCAGGAAGTAGCCTTCATCGGGTTGCGCTGTTCAGGCTCAATCAGAGCCAGTCCTGCGGTCTGCGCAATCTCGATAATCGCCGTATCATCCACGATTCCGTATTCCGCCTCAATCCATCTCATCAGCGCATCATGGGCATGAATCCTCACTCGCTCTCCCTTCATCGCCGAGAGAAAAGCATCGAGCATTCCCTCTCCTCCATCACTCATTTCCAGGGTAATGATTTCGGAAGAAGCATCATCTGAATTCATTTTTTTCATTTCTGGAATAGCATAATCAGTAGACAATTTCTTTATTTCGGGAGAAGCATCTTCCGCATTCCATTCCTTTACTCCCGAAGCAATCGCCTCATTCACCTCTCTGCTCGAAAGGCAGCCCTTATAAGAGTCGCAAGCAATAATTATCTTCTTATATTCAGCCCCATCCATCAGTCTGAGACCATCATTTTTCCTATACATATCCTATTTATATTATATCATTCCAAGAATCATCGCCTATCAAGCGATTCCCCTTTCAGCCCACAAAATTAGCCATTATTCCTGAAACCACAAACCTTTTTGGGAAAAACTTTCAAAAACAAATGCTTCAGATATGAGCTGATAGAAAAAAGAGGTTAAAACATTTGGCTATTAAAAAGATTCCTCGTATTTTTGCAGTAGATTTTTCAAAGGTTTTCTAAAGGTTAAAGGCTTATGTGCAAATATGAAGAAATAGAAGGTTGGCGACTCTCGAATGGCAAGACGATTCGGGAAACCAACAATGCCGTACACGATGAGGTGGAACGAATCTACCTGGAAGCGTGGGCGAAAGGTATTTCCGTGCCGTATTTTGAGGGGAAAAAAGTTTTTCTAGCTAATCCTGACGGAAGTGATGATGAAGTGACTTTTGATGTAAAGACTAGAAAATATACTGTTATCCAGCAAGTAGCAGCTCCGGGAAGGGGGAAAATGAGCTACTTGCTCCATGCATAATCCTCAAAAAAATTGCAACTATGACACGACGACTAGAATTCACCATTATTGCAGGACCAAACGGAGCTGGAAAAAGCAAACTTGGTCCATTCTATTCAAGTGTAAAAGCATTTGATGGAGATCAACTTGCCATGAAACTTCGTAAGGAACATCCAGACTGGAAAGATTCGTGGATAGAAGGAACCGTTATCTCCACACTAATGAAAGAGAAAGACGAAGCTATCCTATTAAAGAAAAATTATGCCTTTGAAACTAATTTCTCCTCAGATTTACCTGTCAATCTTATCAAAGATTTCAAAAATGCAAACTATAAGATTTGTTTGATATATTTCGGTCTATCTCATATTATCGACTCCTCCACTCGTGTTGACCAACGCCATATATTGGGCGGTCATAATGTAAACCAAGACGTGATAGAATATAACTTCACGGAAGGCATCAAACGAGTAAGAGCCTCTCTACCACTTTTTGAAAACATTCTTTTCATTGATGGCACTTCCGATTTTGGCGACATTGTTGCCATTCACATCGAGAAATCAGGCAAGCATCAGATAACAGATCACCCAGCCGAGTGGTTCGACAAATACTTCAAAGAGGCATTCGATGCGCTTGTTGATGGATAGGAAGAATAGTTCTTTTACAAGATTCTAGCAAATCATTTTATACCCAATTCCCCTCACATTGATGATTCTGATATTTTCATCGGCAGATAACTTGTGGCGGAGCTTGGTGATGAAAACATGGAGACTGCGGGAATTGAAGAAGCTGTCATCACCCCAGAGTTGCAGGAGAATATCCTTGCTCTCTACCACATTGTTCTTGCTCTCCACAAGCATGCGAAGGATTTCGGATTCACGATGTGACAGTTCTGTATCTTTACCATCCAACTGCAGAATCTGACTGGTAACATTCAGGCGATAACGACCGATGGAGAGCCATTGATCAGCAGCATCCGGATTATCAGGAGAAACATTCCCCCCTTCCTGTTCTTCAGAAGAAATATTTCCTGCAGAAGCCCGATGACAAAGCGACTTGATACGGACGATGAGCTCCTGGATGGCAAACGGCTTCTTCAGATAATCATTGCCACCCAATTCAAATCCCTCTACCACATCATTCACCGCCGAACGAGCCGTGAGGAAAAGCACAGGAGTACGGGAATCCGTCTTGCGGATACGGCGCACCATCTCGAAACCATCCATTTTGGGCATCATCACATCCGCAACCAGCACATCAGGCTTCTGTTCTGCAAACATACGAAGCCCCTCTTCGCCATCATGCGCCGTGCGCATCTCGAAGCCCTGCGCCTCCAAGGTGTCGCTCAGAATCATCGCCAAGGATGTTTCGTCTTCTACCAGTAATACTTTTATCTTATTCATTGTTTCTTTTTTACTTTTTACTTTTTTACCCTTTTACCTTTAAGAAAATGCAGGGTAAAGCAGCTTCCTTTTCCCGGCTCGCTTTCTACGGAAACAGAACCGCCCATTTTATCCATCAGGCTCTTGACATAGAAAAGCCCGAGACCATAGCCCTTGACAGTATATTTATTGCCATCCGTCACCCGATAGAACTTGTCGAAAATATAAGGCAATTTATCGTGGGCAATACCGATTCCATTATCTGATACGGAAACCAGCACTTCATCCTCGGCTTTTTGGAAAGCCTTGATTTCTATCTTCACGCTATCTTCAGAATACTTGATGGCATTGTCTATGAGATTGCTCACGATGTTTGAGAAATGCATCCGGTCGGCATGAACCATCAGATTTTCCGGTTCTATAGACAACGAAACATTCACTTTTTTATCCGTTCTTTCTCCTGATTTCACTTTCAGCTGATGCTGGGAGATTAATAGTTCAATCACCTCCTTCATTGGAACTTCCACGATATTGAGAAGCATCGATTTCCGTCGTTCCATACTCATCGACAGAATCTGTTCCACCAATCCGCTGAGCGTCTGCAACTGCTCCTGGGCGATGGTGAGATACTTGTGCGCCTTATCAGGATGCTGGAGCATTCCGTAGTTCAGCAGGGAGTCGGTGGCAGCATAGGCTACGGCTATCGGAGTCTTCAGTTCGTGCGTGATATTATTGGTGAAATCACTCTTCATCTCATCAAGCGTCTTCTGCTTGAGCATCGTATGAATCAGGAACCAGAAGACGAAAGCCAGGATGAGCATGATGAAGAGCGATGTGGCAAGGATGCCTGCCATCTGGCTGAGCACAGTCATCGTAAGCGGCTCTAGGGTGAGGACATATTTCTCCTCATTCGCCTCCCCTTCATTACAAACCACATATTGGTATTGCTTGGCATTGGCGGAAGGCACATACCCCTTTGTCGTCACTTTCGCCAAAACCTTCTTTCCTGCTAAAAGCTGAATCTGATGCGGAAGCGGATGAATATCGTCGCCCACCAACAAACTGTCTGAAAGCATCTTGGCAACCCATGCACTGTCATAGTCATTGATGTCAGGTTTGGCGATTTCATTCAATTTGCCAAAAAGTGCTTGTTGCACCATAGTTGCCAGCTTGCCCGACATCATCATCATCAATTCCTGGTCCTTGTCATCTTCACAACGCTTCTCTTGCTTGGTAAAAGTGGTTTGAACAGACTGAACAACCTTTCCTCCACGAACCTTTTTAACCTTTACCTTTTGATCAATATCATCGTCTTCATCCATAGAAAAAGCAACAGTACCCGTCAGTTGTCTATGAGGCCCTTTATCATCATTGCGCAATCGTTCGATTCGCTTCTTCATCTCCATGAAGTGAGCGTACTCCATTCCACCCTTGATTTTTGCTTCAACCTCCTTTTCCTGAGACTGATAAAGCCCCACGAGCCAATAGGTCTGATATGCGAAGATGCAGACCAAAGCCGTGATGACGAGCGTAACTATGTATTTAAGATGCAACTTCATTCTTTCCTTTATTAAAGATTTTTCCAGATGAATTAAATACTCATTTTCTGAAAATCGGATAAACCTCCGTGGTATTCTTCCATCCCCATTTTCCATTCTTTTGTGGCGCAAACTCTCGTCCCATCTTGGCTCCTATCCCCCAATGTTGATTGAACATCACTTCCATGAAGCCACCATAGCTGCTCTTGGGATTGAAAGGAGACATGATGACGCTTCGAGGGTCAGAGGTTTTCGTTGGAACATATTGTCCATAGAATCCCACTGTGAGCCAGTCGTTTACCTGATAAGCCATTCGTCCACCAAAAGAAGCTTTGGTGAGATTGCCCAATCCATATACTCCCGTGTTTATCTTTTCTATCCCGACATAAGGAGAAAAAACAAAACGCCCGAAATTTTGTTGATAAACAACCCCTGCAGTCTGCCTATTCATCAGTCCTGGGACTTCAATACCCGAAGAATATACCGCCATCGTACCCAAATTCGGGGAAGGAAGAGAAATATGAGGTATTGCATTCGGCGCAATCTCCAAAGGTTTTCCTTCTTCCGACATCCAAGGTGCATTCGATTCAGAGTAATAAGATTTGCCTTGAAGTACAGGAAATCCACCGAGCGAAGGACGAGAATATTCCAACGACATACCTTCCTTAGGTAAAGATGCCTTCGGAATGGAATCCCAAGAAACACTCTTCACTTCCTGTGCTTGCATTACCAATGTACAAAAGCAAGCCATAACTGTCAATATGAATATTCTCCGTTTCTCTTTCATGCTTGCAAAAGTAATAAAAAAGAAGATAAGTAAGATACTTTTCTGGGAATTATTTCTGATTTGATAAGACTAAATAACACTTCTGATAAGACTTGATAATCATAAATTCTTGCTGACACGAGATATTTGCAGTACTTTTGCAACCGAAATCGGGAGGGTTTCTTCCGAAAGAACGATAAAAAGATAAGAAGAATATGAAAAGATTGGTTATATTAAACGCTTACCTGGCCATCAGTCTTGCCGGCTGGGCACAAGGAAACAGAAATGATTCCCTGAGAATGGACAGCATTATCCATTCCCTCCCCGATGTGATGGTAAAAGGCAACCGACCTATCGTAAAGGTGAAAGGAGCAGCATTGACCTATGACCTGCCTCAACTCATCAAAAACCATCCGGTGGATAATGCCTATGAAGCCATCAAGCAACTGCCTGGCGTGAGCGAACAAGATGAAGCCTTGACACTCAACGCCCAATCCGTAACCGTGATGATAGACGGCAAGGCTACCACCATGACGAGCGAGCAGCTTTATTCGCTTCTGAAAACGATTCCTACCAGCCGCATCGCAAACGCCGAAGTTGTCTATTCAGCCCCAGCCCGCTATCAGGTAAAGGGACAGGTCATCAATCTCCTGCTGAAGCACAACACAGGCTTTCACTCCCTGCAAGGCGAGTTCTTCGGCGGCTACACCCACCAGAACCGCAACAGTTACACAGAGCGCGCCTCCTTGCTCTTCACCAACAAGAAATGGGAAATAGACATGCTCTATTCTTTCGGTCATGGCAAGAGATATTATTACTATGAAAATGAGTTTGCCCACACCTTGACTGATGGCACTTCCTATGCCTTCTCTACACATAGCGACAATAACAAACGCCATCTCAATCATAACATCAGACTGGGAATCAACTATCATCTGGCGAAGGATCATCAGCTCAGCTTTGCCTACACCTCACAACTCAATAACACGAGAGGAACTTCAGAGGATGATGGCGATTTCACATCCCTTCTCAGAATCCATACCAAGAGTCAGTTTCACAATTTCCGCCTGGATTACTCCACACCATTCGGCTTCTCGGCAGGAGCAGAATACACCTATTATAATTCACCGGATGAACAATGGCTGAAAAGCAGTCTCTACGATGAGATTTACGACATCACAAGCCAGCAACGAATCGACAAATGGTACGCTTACCTCAAGCAGGAGCACGACTTAGGAAAAGACTGGGGCTTGAACTACGGCATCAATTACACCACAACAAGAGACAAGAGTTCGCAGGAAAACAACAACAAGTCTTCTTATGGCAACACCATTCAAACCGAAGATCAAATGTGTTTCTACATCGGAGCCAGCAAGTCGTTCGGACAAAAACTCACGATGGAAGCATCGCTCATGGAAGAATATTACCACACCCCAATCTGGAATGAGTGGAACCTCTTCCCTACACTCTCCATCACCTATCTTCCTAAGGCAGGACACGTCATCCAATTCGACTTGGATTGCGACAGAGACTACCCTACCTATTGGTCGGTGAAGGACTTCACCACCTATAATGCGGGCGGATATGGAAAGATTGTTGGAAACCCGACGTTGAAGCCATCACGAGACCTCAGCCTCTCGCTTACCTACATTCTGCACAGCAGATACGTGGCAAGTCTCTTCTTCAACAACTCGAAAGATGAATTTCGTCAGCTTCCTTACCAGAGCGACACGAAGAAGGAAATGGAATACAAACATGTCAACTTCGACCATGTAAACCAGGTAGGCTTGATGCTCACAGCCCCAATCAACATAGGCTACTGGTGGCAGAATCGTCTTACTTTCACTGGCGTTTATCAGAACGATAAGAATTCCCATTTCTATGATCTTCCATTCGACCGCAGCAAATGGTTCTGTCAAGCCCAGTGGAACGGCACTTTTCTCTTTGGCAAGCATGTGCTTCTCAACCTCGATGCTTCCGTCCATACCGACGCCATCCAGGGAATCATCGACATCCCAGCCTCAGGCTATCTCAACGCTGCCCTCACCTGGAAGCCTCTCAAGGATGACAAGTTCCAGCTGAAAGCCTACTGCAACGACATCTTCGAGACAGGCGACAACCATCTGCACGACACCTACCGAGGTCAGCACGTCATCAACAACATGTACTTTGGCAGAATCATAGGCCTCTCCCTCACCTATCGTTTCGGCGGCTACAAGGCCAAGCAGCATGAAGAAGTAGATACTTCCAGATTCGGGAAATAAAACGAGAAAAGCTCACCAAGACCATCAAAGTCCTGGCAAGCTTTTCTCTTTTCATATACTCTATTCAAGTTTCTTTACTTCAAAATATTGACATATCCCTTATTCTGTACCAATTCAGAATTTAAATCAATGCATTTCTGAGGAATCGGGAAGACAGTGGTGTAGCCGGAGGATTCACCCTGAAGAGGCATACGGAGATCGTAGGCACCGGTGAATTTGCCGAAACGGATGAGATCCTGACGACGCCATCCTTCCCATACCAACTCCAGCAACCGCTCTTCCAGAATGTTATCGAGCGTAGCCTTACGGTAAGGCATTCCCACACGGGCACGAATCCTATTCAACTCCTCATCACCATTCTCTCCGTTTCGGACCTTTGCCTCCGCCTTCATCAATAAAGCATCTGCATAGCGGAAAAGAACTATGTCGTTACTCTGCAACTTGCCGTCCATATAAGAGGTTCTATCCACCTCATACTTCGCCATTCTCGCTCCAGCCGTCTTGATAAACTTACTGTTGGTCAGGTTCTGAGCCACCTCGAAAGGCTGATACTCCAACGGCTTTCCATTATCCATCAGCAATTCATGACCATCTACCTTTACCACTCCCGCCACAAAGTTCATCTTGCAACGTGCATCCTCATCAGCCTCGCCATAATGATTGGCTTTCATCGTAGAAATCGTGGCACAGGTACCATTCTCACTTCCCCAGCCCAAGGCACCGCCATGCGTATAATGGTAAGAGCGGAAGAGATAATGGAACTGGTTGGTATAGATATTCTTATCCATCGGAATCGTGAAGATATTCTCCTTCGATGTCTCATTATGCGTAGAGAAATTGAATGAATCATCCGACTCCAGGACATAGCCTTCTTCTGCCAGTTTATCACAATAATAAATGCAGGTTTCCCAGGCATTCAACTTCCTGCAGTCCACCTTATCGCCATTGCGCAAAGAGGCATCAGAAGCCGGCACAGAGAAATGAATGTCATTTCCCTTCGGACGGCTCGCATAACCCTGGGTCCAGTCATCATACATATAGATTTCTGCATTCAAAGCCAACTTCGCCAACAGAAAGTTGACTACCGGCTGGGTGATGCGACCATAATAATTGCCTTCCTTATTGCTGTGCTGGTCGGGAAGTGAAGGCAATACCTGCTGCAACTCCTGAAAGACAAACTGGAAGATAGAACTGCGATCTGTCTGACCTTGGAACAGGCTGGAATGGAGCTGTTCTGAACTGGAAAGGACCAATGGAACCCGACCGAACATGTCCATAGCATAGTAATAGAACATAGCCCGGACAGCTCTTACCTCTGCCCGATATTCCTCCTGCTGTGCGGCAGAAAGCAGGGCCGACTTGTTGCTGATAATATCCAAAGACTTATTAGCCAGCACGATAACCTTATAAAGGTACTTCCACGTATCATAAAGAGACTGGTCATCGGCACCCCACCGATGCTGGTACATGGCATTCCAAAGGCCACCATCATACCAGTCGCCGCCTCGAATCGGAATCATCGCCTCATCGGTGGTCAACGTATTATAATCGTAAATGCCACGGCAGGTGCCCTGGAGGCCCTCACTCTCGTTAGCTCCACCTATATAATTATAGAGAGAAGCCACGGCATTGATATAAATATCAGATGCAGAGCCATAGATGGCATCCTCGTCCAACTGATCCTTAGGATGTTCGTCCAGGCAGGATGTCATAGACAATGCCGCCAGCAGCAGAAATAAAAATCTATATCGTTTCATAACTTTCTGATTTTAGAATTGAACACTTAAACCCAATGAAAAGGTTCTGTAAACAGGATAAGTCCGCTTATCATCAATACCCATCGTACTGTTCACCACGTAGCTGTTAATCATCGGAGTCAAGCCGCTGTAACTGCTGATGGTGGCAAGATTGTTGACACTCGCCGAAACTCTGAGCGACTGCACCACGCCCTTTCGGATAGGGATATCATAGCCCAGCGTGAGATTCTCTAAGTTGAGATAATCGCCCTTCTCCAGCCAATAATCAGAAACATTCTGGTCAACGATATTCTTCTCAGGAGCTCCCTTCAGCACATTATAATCCGGGAAACTCGACATATTGGTGTAGGCTAAGCCCGTACCATTGAATATCTTATGTCCGAAGGCTCCGTTCATCTGCAATGAAAGATACCAGTCGCGATAACGGAAACTGATATTGGAACCCAACGTTACCTTAGGAGTAGCCTGACCGGCAATATATCTGTCACCGCCATCACTCAAATCTACGGTTCCGTTCTTGTCCAAATCTTCGATATCATAGCGGTAATGCCCATTTCCATCTTCTATAATTCCCTTGCAATGAGGAAGATAGAATACCCCCAAAGGCTGACCAACTATCTGATAGACCACATTGTTGTAACCACCATGCTGACCGGCACCCGACAAGGCACCCATCGCAGTAATATCGGCTGCCGACATCTGCATTCCGTCATATTCACCACTCAGCGAGAGGAGTTTGTTCTTCTGCCAGGAGAGATTCATATTGATATTCAGTTCCATGTCCTTCTTCTGGATAGGAGTGAAGGAAACGCCGACCTCCAAACCCTGGTTGCTCATAGAACCCAGGTTTGCCAACAGTTTATCATAGGCAAAAGGCGGAACAGGCACATCATAGGCATAGAGCATGTCGGTGGTCTTGGAATAGTAATATTCTGCCGTCAGAACCAGCCGGTTGTTCCACAATCCCAGATCAGCTCCGATATTCCAGGTAGCGCGGGTTTCCCACTTCAGATCAGGATTGTTATTGCTAATCATTCCCATCGTAACCGTAGGAGAACTGTTCACCGAAACAATACCATTCTGCCGTACCGTATTCAAAGTGGTATAAGAAGATATTCCGCCAAGATTACCTGAGCGTCCATAGCCCGTACGCAGTTTCAGCATGGTAATTTCCTTGAGAGAACGGAGCCATTTCTCCTGCTTCATATCCCAGGAAAGAGAGACGGATGGGAAGAAACCCCAGGTATGTTCATTGCCCACCATCGAAGAACCATCGCCACGCATGGAAACCGAAAGACTATACTTATTATATAAGGTGTAGTCGACATTGCCCATCACAGAAGCCAGGGTCGGATCTTCGTAGTTGCTGTCTGTCCCACCGAAAGGCCGTGATGCAGCAGCACCTATGTTATGGTAATACATGTCGTTGTTAGTGATTCCCTTCGCAGAAGTCCAGAATCCCGTTCGGATATCCTTCTGATATTCTGCACCCACCATTGCCTTCAGATTGTGGATTCCCCACGAATGCTGATAGTTAAACGATACATTGGCAAGCCAGTCCTCGCTCTTGAACTCCCCACGATAGAGATTGCCCTGCGCCCAAACCCAGGTAGGACAGAACTGGTTGTTCTCGTTGGAAGCATAACTGTATGCTCCGAAGGCAGAAACACTCAGAGAATTTGTCATATCATAGTTCAACTTCAGATGAGCATTGAAGTTCATGTTCTTCGTATCATTACGCTCCTTGAGCAAGACACCGGGAGGATTCACCTGAGATGCAGCCCCATTCTTCACCCAACTGCCGTTCAGCTTATCATAAGGATAAGTAGGATTCATGGCATCGGCAGAATAGAAAAGCGCCTGACTGTCGAAGATATCATTGTTCTTGAAAGACGAACCGAACACGCCGAAATCTCCCGTCAGTTTATCGCCAAACGCCTTCTGGGTGACATCAATCTTAGCCACCAGATTACGATAGCCCTTGCTCCGAATAATCGTGCTATGGTCGATATAGCCAAAAGAAGCGCGGTAGTTGCTCTGCGGAGTGCCACCGCTGAAGGCCAGATAATGGTTCTGAATATTTCCGGTTCGGGTAATCGCCTTGCGGAAATTGGTATCATATCCCTTATTGTTATACTCCAGCCCATACTTCTGTGCAGCAGCTATGTATTCGGCGGCATTGAGCATCTCCATACTTTTGTACATCGCCTCTATACCATAGTTTCCCTCGTAAGAAATCTGAAATCCCTTACCCGTACCCTTCTTGGTCTTTACCTGGATAACGCCCGAAGCACCACGGGAACCATAGAGTGCCGTTTCGCTGGCATTCTTCAGTACTGTAAAGCTCTCGATATCGGCGGGATAGATTGTAGCAAGCGTCGCCACATCAGAAGTAACACCATCAATAATCACCAGAGGATCATTGCCGCCCATGATAGAAGTTGTACCGCGAACCCGGACGGAGTTCAACATAGCAATACGATCAAGACCATTGGTAGTGACGTTAACACCTGCCGTCTGTCCGCTCAAGGCATCCAGGGCATTATTGAGTACACCCTTCTTCAGAAGTTCAGGCTCCACTACACTCACCGAACCTGATAAGCGCAAGGAATCTAAGCCTTCGATGTTCACAGACTGAGCACAGAGGGTTTGGGGTGCAAGAATCATCGCACCCATCGCATAAAATATGGTTTTTAACTTCTGTTCCATAACTATTTCATCGTTTAGTCAAGGTTCAATTCGATTTTCGATTGCAAATATAATAAAAAAGAGTGATTCAAAGTCCATTTCCTTGAAAAAACTTCAAAAAAAAACGCAGGCCTAAGAGTTAAGACAGAAGAAAAGCTCACCAAGACCCTCAAAGTCCTGGCGAGCTTTCTCTTTTAATATTTGCCGGGAACCACACGCATGGTATTGGTCTGGGAATCCCAACCCTCAAAACTCTGGCGAGGCAGACTGATGGTTTGTCTTAAATGTTATCATCTTTGTTCTTGTGATTGTTTTCAATCTCGGTGACAAAGTTACATTTTTATTTTTGAAACCGCCTCCCATTTTGGCAGCAAAGTTTAAATTAATTATACTTTGCTGCCAATATTGTCATCAATCCGACGCTGGCACGCAAGTTGCTCAACATAAGAGTGAAAGCTGAAGCCAAAAGATGAAGGAGTTCGAAAGGACAACGGAGTTTCGAGGCGAAGGCAATCAAAAGAACAGATAAATAAATAACAAGCAGAAATCCCGACGGGACCGCAAGGAACCGAGAGGACGAGTAAAATAAAATTGGAGGTTTTAATTATGTTGTTAGCACGTAGAAATAATAATTCAGATTGGTTGAGTAACTTCTTTGATGACGCATTCTTCAACACCGACATGATGCCACGTATGAATGCTACCGCTCCTGCCATTAACGTAAAGGAGACCGAGAAAGCTTACCAGATGGAGATTGCAGCCCCTGGCTTGAAGAAGGAATGGGTTCGCATCAACATCGATAACGATGGCAACCTGAATGTGGCTATCGAGAACAAGATGGAACACAAGGATGAAGATAAGCACGAGCACTATCTGCGCCGCGAGTTCTCTTACAGCAACTATCAGCAGAGCTACACACTCCCTGAGGACGCTGACCGTGAGAAGATTTCAGCAAAGGTAGCTGATGGTGTTCTTGAGGTTGAGATTCCAAAGCTTGCTCCTAAGGAGGAGGCTAAGGCTACCAAGAATATCGAAGTCAAATAATCATCTCCCATAAATGATCGAGGCAGATTCCAAGGCAATTTGGAACCTGCCTTTTTTTGTGTTCTTACCTGAATCATCACATTTTTCATCTACCTTATTATAGTGATTTTCATCTATCCATCGGGATATTTCTTCCATAAATCTTGTGGGGGTCATAATTAATATGTAATTTTGCAGGCAGAAAAGCAGATATGAAAGCTTCTGCTTATAAAATTCATAACATTTATATAAAAAACAGATGAAGAAAACAATTCCAGTAATAGGCATGGCTTGCAGCGTATGCTCTGCCAATGTAGAAAAGAAGCTGCAGTCGCTAGAAGGCATCAACTCCGCCTCGGTTTCCCTGGCGAGCCGAACTGCTCTAGTAGACTATAACCCCGACATCATTTCTCTGGAAGATATGAAACGGGAAATCAGCAACGCCGGCTACGACCTCGTTATCGAAAACGACAGAAGCGTGGAGGAAATCAACCGCCGTGAGTTCACCCTCCTGCGCCGCCGAACCCTGGCTTCCTGGCTCTTCGCCATCCTGACGATGTGTTTCTCCATGGGCTGGATTTCCCTGGGTATGGAACAGAATATGATTTCAGATGGCGCTGCTTCGGCTCATCACTCGAGTTCCTTCGCCAATCAGATCTGTCTGCTCCTGGCACTCGCCAACCTGTTCTACTGCGGCAAACAGTTTTATGTTTCCGCCTGGAAGCAGCTTTTGCATCATACGGCAAACATGGATTCGCTTGTAGCACTCAGCACCCTCATCGCCTTCCTCTTCAGCACCTTCAACACCTTCTTCGGAGAAATGGTATGGGGAGCGAGAGGCATAGAATGGCACACTTATTTCGATGCTTCCGTGATGATCATCACCTTCGTGCTGACCGGCAGATGCCTGGAAGAAAAGGCAAAGGACAGTACGGCGAGCAGCATCCGACAACTGATGGGAATGCAGCCGAAAACCGCCCGACTGGTGACTTACGAAAAGATAGAAGGCACCAACGACTACAAGATGGAGGAAGTTCCGATTTCCACCATTCAGATAGGCGACATGATAGAGGTAAGAGCCGGCGAGAAGATTCCGGTGGATGGCGTGGTTACCCAGGCAGAGAGTTTCATGACTCCCGATGCTGCCTATGTAGATGAAGCAATGATAAGCGGCGAACCGACTCCGGCAATGAAAAAGGCAGGCGACAACGTGCTGGCTGGCACCATTCCGAGTCAGGGAAAGCTCCGCATGAGAGCCAAGCAGATTGGCGAGAACACCGCCCTGGCGCACATCATCCGCATGGTTCAGGAGGCACAGGGCAGTAAGGCGCCCGTGCAGCGCATCGTGGATAAGGCGGCTCTGATCTTCGTTCCTGCCGTGGCAGCCATCGCCCTCATCACCTTTTTAACATGGTGGCTGATAGGCGGCAACGCTGCTCTTCCGCAGGCCATCCTTTCAGCCGTAGCCGTATTGGTCATCGCCTGTCCTTGCGCCATGGGCTTAGCAACTCCTACCGCCCTGATGGTGGGCATCGGCAAGGCGGCACAGAAGCAGATTCTCATCAAGGATGCGTCGGCGCTGGAGAATCTCCACAAGATCAACGCCCTCGTCATCGACAAGACCGGCACCCTCACCATTCCTAACCAGAACATCGATTTCACCAAGCAGGAGGATTTGGATCTGGAGACAAGAGAGACCCTCAAGCCTCATGCCCAGGAAGCAATGAAGCAGTTGCAGGAAAGGGGAATAGAGGTCTATATGATGAGTGGCGACAAGGAGGAAGCGGCTCACTACTGGGCGGAGAAAGCCGGCATCAAGCATTATCAGAGCAAGGTGCTGCCTGGCGACAAGCAGGCATTGGTAAAGAAACTTCAGGACGAAGGCAAGCAGGTAGCGATGGTGGGCGACGGAATCAACGACACCCAGGCCCTGGCCCTTGCCAACGTGAGCATGGCGATAGGAAAGGGAACGGATGTGGCGATGGATGTGGCGCAGATTACGCTGATGAGCGATGACCTCTTGGCACTTCCGGAAGCCGTAAAACTGAGTCAGAAGACGGTTCACATGATTTGGCAGAATCTCTTCTGGGCGTTCATCTACAACATCATCTGCATCCCGTTGGCAGCCGGAGCCCTTCATATCTTCGGCATAGATTTCCAGATAACCCCGATGTGGGCAAGTGCCCTGATGGCCTTCTCTAGTGTAAGCGTAGTGCTTAATTCGCTGAGACTGAGATTGGCGTAAATGAAAGAAAATGGCAGATTCCTAATGCGTTAATTGGGAACCTGCCATTATATATTTTCCCCCTTTCAAACATATCCAAATACACTTTTCCGATAAAAACAAGGGTCGAAAACTACACTTTTCCTATGAAAATAGGGGCTGGAAACCACACTTTTCCGAAAAAAGCGGTATTTAAACATATAAAACAAAGTCGGTCATCTATGACGACCGAGGCTGGTCTTAATAGATGGCAGGCGCCGGTCATCAATGAAGACCACAAAATGGGCAGGAAACGGCTTTCTGGGGAATTGTGATTCAAGGAACTTTTAAACGCAGACAGAACATGATAAACAAAACTAAACTTCTTCGAGAGTGGCGATATTTTAACATAAAAATAACATGCACTTAACCCAACAAGCCAGGATTTTATTATATCTTTGCCCCCATATTTGCTGCACTCGGCAATCTGAAAGTAATCTTTCATTGCGCTCGTTGGCAGCATCTCTACAAGAGATAAGATTTCAGTAACAAACAAAACTACAACTTTATGGAAAAAGAGAAACTTTCAGCAATCCTGTCAAAGGGAAGAAACGGAACCAAGGGATGGTTTCTATATCGTGCATGGCCTGGCACCAGAAGTGCCATCTACGTCTATCTGATGTCCTTGCTTGCCGCATTACCGGTTGGCATTGCAGCAGCTTTTAGCTGCGAATTTATCGAATTCCTGACGAAGACAACCATCAATAGTACTGCATGGATCTCGGCAATTTATATGCTGGCTGCAGAGCTATATGTAATTCATAAATGCCGGAAGAAGTTCCATCTGCGTGTTCGCCTGGAAAAGATTCAGCAGATGCCTAAGGCAATCATCTTCTTGCTGGTTTTCTTGGTGGGATTGTTCCAGTTCATTCCTATGACTGCATTAGAGAACTTCATGGATTTGCCTGATTACATGGAGCAGGATTTTGCTGACTTGGCACATAATCCGATTGGAATCCTGGTGCTCTGCATCATTGCTCCTATAGCCGAAGAATACCTCTTCCGCGGATTGATGATGCGAAAGATGCTGAAATGGAACATCAGCCCCTGGTATGCTATCATCGGCTCAAGCATCATGTTCGGCCTCATTCATCTCAATCCGGCACAGATTCCAGGAGCCATCATTCTGGGAATCTTCATGGCGTGGATGTGTTACCGAACCAGGAGTTTGATTCCGGGCATCATCATCCACATCACCAACAATACGCTCTGCCTGATTCCAGAAGAATGCTACGATACTTACATCGCCAGCACTCCGATGATGGAAGCAAGCCTCAGCCTTGTAAGCATCGCAATCGTCATTCTGTCGATTTGGCTCTTCAACAAGAAAGCCGTTGCAGCATCGTAAAAAGATTTCATAAAAGGAAGTCTTCATAAGAAAGGCTTCCTTATCAAATTCCTCATCATAAGGGGGAGAGTTATTCCTCCCCCTCTACCTTGCAGCTGTCGAATCCCATCTCCTTGGCTTTATCAGAACCGAAGGTGAAGTAGATGGCTTCGCCCTCATCACAAACCTCGCCTTTGGAGTTCTCCAGAGTCAGGTGGATGGTGACGATATTGCGGCGCTGACTGGCGATGTGACCACGCACCGTAATCTGCGAATCGGTGGTCATCACAGGCTTCTTGTATTTCACGTTGAGCTGCATCGTCACACCCGTGGTCTGCAGTTTGCGGTTGATAACCCAGCCTGCCACTTCATCCATCAGCATACTGATGATTCCGCCATGCAGGGTATTGATCCAGCCCTGATAATTCTCGCCTGGATTCCAGATGGTAAGCACATCCTCACTCTCTTCCCAAAACTCAAGATGCAATCCTACAGGATTGTTTGGGGCACAGCAAACGCAGTTGTAACCCTCCTTGTTCAAATATGGATTTAATATCTTCTTCATTTTCTAACTTTTTTAAACAATGCAAAGGTACGAATAATATCTGATAAGACAAAGTTTTTAAAAAATATTATTGTTGGTAGCCGTTTAATACCTAAAAATAGTGACTAGTAATACCTAAAGATAGTGACTAGATAGAATTTTATCCATAAAAAAGGAATCACAATACCTAGAAATGGGGATAAAAAAGAGCACTTATCTATTTAGACTAATTAAAAATACCAATTATTAAGTATTGCAGGATATTGAAATAACCACTACCTTTGCAGCGTGAATTAGAAAGATGCTCGCAGGCGGCGGGCAAGTGAACAAGAAATTATACAAAACATTAAGAAATGAAGAGAATTATTTTTATTATTTTAGGCTGCATCAATATTTGCCTTGCTTATGCACAGAGCTTTAACGGACAATATATTTCTGAATGGCAATGGGACATGAACAAGAATACCAATCTGATCAATCAGCTGAGATTGGAACTGAGTGTTCCGATAGGAAAAGGAAAGGATTCGTTCGAGGCGGCTACGCTGCATGTGGCAAAGACCAACGATGGCATTATTGATGACTGGCAGGGATTTTCGAACATAGATGCAGACAATAACTTCGCCATGCTTGCCGTGCTGGGCTACATGCACGAGTGGAATTCGGGCCATCTGTTTGTAGGTGTGAGAAACGTGAACGAGGATTTCTTTACCTCTGATGTTACGGCACTTTTCCAGAACAGTTCTGAGGGAATCTTTCCTACGGTTGCTTCCAGCTATCCGATAGCCAACTATCCGTATTCGGGCTTGACACTTTACTTTGATGTAACCAAGGGAAAATGGACTTTCAGAAACAGTCTGTATAATGGTGCGGGATATAATGGCTGGAAAGCCCACGACAATCCCTTCCTGGTCCGCCCGAAGAAGGATGGAATCTTCAATATGTCGCAGTTGGAGTACAACAATAAAGGAGGAAAATATTTTGCAGGTGCTGCCGTCCATACCCGTCAATATCCGATAAACGAGGATGGCGAAATGGTTTCTGCCGATGAATCCAAGGGCAAAACAACCTGTGCCTGGTGGGTCTATGGAGAGCAGAGCGTTTGGAAGTCAGGAGACAAAAACATTTCGTGCATGGTACAGTATTCCGAGAACACCAGTCATCAGAATGCCTGCTACCGATACGCTGAACTGGGCGGTGCCTATCAGGACGAGAAGAACGAGTGCGGCTTGTCTGGCCAGTACGCCCGCTTCCAGCAGGGTTCAGAATATTCGCTGGAAGTAACCTGGAAAAGACAGCTGACGGAATCCATTTCCCTTCAGCCATCGTTCCAGTACATCAAAAACGACAATGGAGACTTCACGACGCTTAGTGCCCGACTCTATGTCAGTTTCTAGCAATCCATTTCGGCAAAACCAGGGTGCCCATCACCAGGAAAGGGTAATAGAAGATGGCGCGCCAGAGCATGGCAGCGAGGATGGCTACCGAGGCATCGGGCAGGAAATCGGCATAATAAAGGCGGAACATCAACTCCGCCACGCCACTTCCGCCAGGCGTAGGACTCAGAATGGAAATCATCCACATCACCCATTGGCGGCACCAAGCCACCAGCATGTTGCCCTGACAATGGAAGGCAATGAGAATAGCTACCACGATGGCGAATCTCGACAGCCACGCCAGGGAAGTATAACCCATCAGCTGCAGCCAGAATCTTCCGCCCTCCAGCTTTGCCTCCTCCGAAGCCATCGTCATCTCCTCGGAAAACTTTTCTACCTTCGGCAGAAACTTATGGAGAAAAGGAATCTTGCAGCATCCCTTCAATACCCAGCCCAGAATCTGAGGACGATGCAACAACAAGAGGTAGAGGATGGCTGTCCAAACTGCAACAATAAGGGTGCTGACGATGAAGACAACCTGTACTCCACCCTTGATCCATTCGTTCGTTGTATCCGTAGAAATTCCCACTCCATCTGCCAGACTGAAAAGCAGATGCGATGGAACACAGAAATAGAGCAACACGCAACTGATGGCAAGAAAAGCCTCATCAGCCAGCAGGGCTGCAAACATGGTGAAGATACTTCTGCCCATAGAAACTCCCTCGCGATTGAGATAGACAAAAGCCAAACCACTTCCCCCCACCGCCGAAGGAGTAACGGCAGAAGTAAACTCACAAAGTACATTGATGCGAAACGCCTCGGCTATCGACAACTTGCGCTGGCAAAGATGTCGGAAACGGAGAGTGAGCATCAGATTCTGGACGGCAAAGAGCAATACAGCCAAACCTACCCCCAGAAAAAATCTCGGAGACAATTCTATCCTGCTCAAAACTTCCACGTCAAACTCCCGAATCATCATTCCGGCGATGACCACCAAGCCGATGGAAGCCGCTATCCATAAATGCCATTTTTTCATATTATCCCCAAATTAGACTATACCTTAATTATATAGTATAATAACGGCTAAATGGCCAATCTATTTTGTTGTCTGTCAATTAAATGTTGATATCTATCCAAAACTTTATTTGAGAATCTTATAAATCGGCGAAGCCACCGGCTGCTGATTATCATCATTCGCAAACGGAACCTTCAGGATGCTGGCGATGGTAGGAGCCACCTGCTTGGTATAGATGGTTCTGCCACCTTCCATTTCTCCCAGATGCAGGATGTCTTTTCCGAAAGCCACCAGCCAGGTCTGATTGCTGCCCTTAATTCTTCTGCCATGTTCCGCCCAGGAAGCTTTGGAATCTACTTCGCCACGGTTGGCGTGAACGCCCAGGCTTTCTCCCCTACCATGATCGCAGGTAATGAGAAAGGTGGTGTTGCCCTTGTAAAATGGGTCCTGCTGGCAGCATTCCCATAACTGTCGAACAAACTGATCGTTCTGATGGGCAGCATTCAGATACTCCTGCCATTTGCCATGATGACCGTAATAATCGGTCTCGCAAAACTCTACGAAGAGAAGCTTGGGATGCTTCTCCTTGAGGATCTTCAAGGCGCGATTCAAAGTCACACTATCATTTCTAACCTGCTTGCTCACCCTGTGAGAAGATCGGAAATCCACCGGCAACTCGCTTCTGCGATAATTCAGGATATAAGGAATCACATCCCAACTCGCCACGGCATTCACCCTGTCCTTGTACTCAGAACAAGCCTCAGCCAATTCCAGAACCGACCGGTTGGGGTTATACTGCTTGCGGTTATCAAAAATGTGCTCATCATCGGTCACGCCACAGAGCATCTCGCTGTAACCAGCATAGGATTTCCAGATGCCGTTTGCCACCTCCATCTTCGATTTCCGGTTACGGTTGCCTATCATGCAGCCCTTCTTCCTGCCCATCTCCCAGAGAAACGGCATCAGACTGTCGCGCCTGGCACCCTCAAACACCTCCTGCCATCTCAAACCATCAATGGCAATCACTACCACACGCGACTCCTCCTTCTTGCTATCCTTGCCATACACGGCGAGCAGGAACAACAAGGGAAGAAGCAGCAACAATGGAATCATTTTCTTCTTCATAAGCCTGGTTCTCCTTTCTATAATAATAAGTATCGTAAGCGTTTTCTATGGCGGCAACGATTCGGCTTTCAGCATGGTTCTCCCACATTCTGAACTCCACATCCTCCTCGTAATCACGTGCAAAAGCCTTCAGTTTATCGATGTCGAAATCCTCGCTCACCACACCTGCCATTTCTCTTTCTGCATCCATCGCATTACATTCCTGCTCCACATGAGCCGGAATCAGCATGCAAGGCTTGCCCATGTAGAGTGCCTCACAGACGCTCTCAAAGCCGGCGGTGGTGGCGAAAGCCTTGCAGCCTGCCATCATCTTGAGGAATTTTTCGTCGTTGATGCGATGGAAGGTGAGCGTATCATCCACCTTCAGTTCTTCGGGCGCATCGGGCTGATCCCAGAAGAAATGGAGACGGGTATGAGGATGCTTCTCGTGCCATGCCTTCACATCCTCGGCAAAACCGGCATTCAGCATGTAGCCCATAATGTAGTCGCCATGATGGCGGATGATGGTCTTGGCTTCCTGACGGAGCAACGGCGGAACCACCTTAATGCCGTGCACAGGCTCATCCCCGTAGTCATGGATGGAAAGCGCCAACTTGGCTGTGGCTCCCATACAGGTGATATGGGTAAAGAATTTTAACAAAGATTCTGGTACGGAATACTTTCCAGGCATCTGGAAAGAAGGATGGAGGAAGAGGTACTGGTGACCGATGCAAACCTCAGGAATACCGAAACGGAAGAGAGAACAGGTAATGCCGCACAACACCTCGTAGAAATTGATGATGATGTCGGCTCCGCTCTCCTGGATATTCTTCCGTATCAAATGGATACTTGAAAGATAGTTGGGAACCAAGAGCGTATTGTAAGCCAGGGAGCGCAGGAGATTGAACTTGCGGTTGTCCTTAGACGGCAAGAAATTCGGACTGTCAAAAACCTCGATAGGATTACCTATCTTATTCTGGAAGAACTCAGGAATCACCCTGTTCTTGCTCTTGCCCACTAAAACCTTCACTACTTCATGGCCCTCGTGCAGAAGCATCTGCTTAAGCGCCAACGCCTGGGTGAGATGACCTCTACCCTCTCCTTGAATTACAAAAATTACCTTCATTTTTCTTTATACATCTTTAAACATCTTATTTTGTTGGCGAAGAGGCAGATGCAGATCATCGCCCCTTTCCGAGTGCAAAGTTATAGGATTCATATTTCAAAGATGTTAGAGAAAAATGAAGATAGGGTTAAAAACTCAGAATACGATTAGAGCCTTATTCCTGAATCGGGTTCAGGAATAAGGCTCTAAATAAAATACTAGAATATCGGCTGACCTATGCAACCATTTGGCGCCTGAACATGAAGCAGGGCGGCGATGGTTGGCACAATATCGGTCATGAATGTCAGCCTGGTGGTTGCACCGTGCTGGATTCCCCACCCCATGAAAACCAATGGAATGTGGGTGTCGTATGGATTCCACTCACCATGATCGGTTCCCTTCATGCCGTGGGCATAGTAGTTCGGCTTCAATACGATGGCCACATCACCGCTACGCTCACGGTTGTAACCATTCACGATGCGCATCTTCACATCCTCAGGAATGCTCTCGGTCATCGTCTTCTCCATATCGCAGACGTACTGCACGCAACTGTCTTCCTTCAACACGTCCACCACGCTCTGCTTGATCTTGGCGAAATCCAACTTGTTTTCCTTGATGATGTTACGGTTGAAAAACACCTGATAGTTCATCACAGTCTTCACCAGATTACCCACGTTAGGATACTCCTGAGCCAGGGTCTGATTCAGTTTCTCTGCCACCGCATCACCATCCCAACTACCCGCTGGAATGCGGCGGTCTTGCAGGAAACGGGCGTTGTTCATCGCTCCATGGTCGGCACTCAGGAAAACCAGATAATTTCCTTTGCCCACCTTCTCATCGAGATAAGAAAGGAAATCGGCTATCGCCTTGTCCAGGCGCAGATAAGTATCCTCGGTCTCTATCGCATGAGTTCCCACCTGATGACCGATATAATCCGTGCTTGAGCAGCTTACTGCCAGCAAGTCGGTTTCATCATCTGCCCCCAACTGCTCGCCGTCTATCGCCGCCTTTGCCAAATCAATCGTCAGCGAATTGCCGAAAGGAGTTTTGCGGATAATGCTGTAACCATATTTCTTATAAAGAGCCGGAAGATTGAGCGGCAGCGTAGCCTTCACACCCTTGCGGATTCCATCCTCATACTCGTTCTCATCTTCCGTACTCTCGATGTAAGTATTCTCAGGATAGAGTGTGCTCCATTTTTCCGAAAGATAACGCTCAGGCAGATGCTGACTGTTGAACGCATCCACCCACTTGGGCAACAGGTTCATATAATAAGAACTGGTGATAAACTTGCCGCTCTCATCATCAAACCAGTAGGCACCGTTCGGATTATGACCTGCAGGAAGAATGGAAGCACGGTCTTTCAAAGCCACACCCACCACCTTGGCTCTGCCATTGGATGCAATCTTCATCTCGTCGCCGAGGGTGGTAACCCACAGATTCCTAGGCGACATCAAGCCCGCCTTACTGTTGGAGCCCACCGGTTTCACGGTTTCATCATCCGTGCAATACACCTTCTTGCCATTCTTCACAAAATAGTTTCCGGCGATTCCGTGGATAGAAGGCACACTGCCTGTATAGAGACAAGTATGACCGATGGCTGTAACCGATGGAACATACGGGATTCGGGTGTTTTCGCAAGAAAATCCCTCGTTGAGCAAGCGGTTGAATCCGCCTTCTCCATAGCGCTTCTGATAGCGATAGAGATAATCCCATCTCATCTGGTCAACCACAATGCCCACTACCAGTTTGGGGCGCTGAACGTTAGAAGCATTCACCTGCTGGGCAGCAGCAGAGCCGCATCCCAGGAATGCCAACGCAATAAAACTAAATACCTTATTCATTTCTTTCTTTAAATATACAGTAATACTTTTTACCGCTGCAAAGGTATTTAAAGAATGTTACTACCGTGTTACAAATGGGTGAAAGAAATCTTACTTCTGCTCCACCTTCACTCCCGTAATCCGGCTCTTGAAATCGCCTGCCTTCAGGAGCGGGAACACCAGTGTGCGCTGATAGTGCATCTTGGCAGAAGGATTATACACGATAGGCTGAGTAGCTGTAGCATCGCTCTTCTGGAAAGTAGCCAGGTCTTTCTGCTGCATTGCATAAAGGGTGAGCGGACCCAACTCCTCGCGCAATTTGCCATCTACATAAAGACAGGTCTTCCTGTTGTCGCCCGTAATCGCCAGAGTTACCTTCTTCCCCTTCTCTACCCTGTAGTTGAACTTGTTGAGATAACCCTCGTGGGCAAAACCAAGCTGACCGCTTTCAGGGTCAGAAAGATAGAACGTGGCGTTATCAGATGAGAACAACACCGTGCCCTTCGGCTCATCGGCTCCCTCGATGGTGAACTCCACCCGATAGCCATAGCCCACTTCCTTCTCGCCCGTGGTCTGACCAGGGTTCAAAGTCTCTATTCTGAGCAGCTTGCCCTTCTGCCAGCGTGCTGCCTCGTTCACCGCTGGAGCCTCGCTGAGCGCAAGGCGAAGACGATTGAAATCTTCAAAGGAGAAAGATGTAGCAGCACCCGTCCAGCATTTTGCCGACAGCGTCTGCAGGGCAGGGAACAGTCGGTCGTGAATATCCTTCACCGTAATGCCGTTGCCCGCATGGTCGTTCCATACGGCAAACATACCGCCGAGAATGGCAGGGTCGTTCTCCTCGAACTTCTCGTTGCCAATCTGTGCCGGAGTCCAAGAATCGTAAAGATACTGGCAATTCAGGTAATCGTAATAATAGCCCGCTGCCGGAACGATGTAAACCAATCCGTCAGGAATGCTCACCAGTTTATAGCCCAGGCGCTTCATTTCCTTCGGGTCAGCATAACCATTGTACCAGCAATGCATCATCACGTTCTCCGACTTCACCTTGGTGTCGCCCTTGGCATGAGTAAGTGCGCCCCAAACGGCTGCCTGCTTGCCAAACGACTCCACATATTTAATATAATGGTCGGTGAAATAGCGGAATTTCTCCACCACCTCCTTCTTGGCGTTGGAATACTCATCGGTTCCGATGTGCACTACCTTACCACGGAACACGGGGTTCTTGCCCTCCAGATACTCCTTGAAGAGCCCATCCACAAACTTGTAGGTCTCGGGATTGAAGAGGTCGAGATGATCCATGCCATATTCCTTGGAACCGATTTCCGGCTTGTAATGGGTGAAGGCGAGCGAATGGGCAGGCACATCTATCTCAGGGATGATGTTGACGCCATACTGCTCTGCCAGTTTCTGGAGTTCGATGAACTCAGCCTTGGAATAGCTGCCATCCTTCGCCGTAAGTCCCGGATAGGTGTCGCATTCCAGGCGGAAGGCTGCCGGAGTTTTCGCCCAATCGTTACCGAAGAACTGTCGGAATCCATTATCGTTGAGATGAATCTGCAGGGTGTTCATCTTGTAATAAGACATCATCTTGACCAGCGAGCGCAGATAAGACATCGGGATGAACTTTCTGCCACAATCCATCATGAAGCCTCGCAGCCCATAGGCAGGCGTATCCTGGGCAGAACCCTTTGGCAGCACGAAACCTGCCGAACGCTGCTGCTCTGAAAGCTGCAGCACGGTGCGGGTTCCCCATACCAGTCCTTCTACCGAAGAAGCCGTGATGGTAGTTACGTCGCCGATGGTGAGGCGATAGCCTTCCTTGCCGAGCAGTCGAGCTGATTTTCTATCAGACTGGAGCACCAGCACGATGTCGCCGGCAGAGGGCTTTCCCGTCTTAGGCGTGAGCGTTTTTCCCACCAGGTCGTGGTAATCGGCAGCAAAGAGTTTCGCCACCTCCTGGGCGTTCTTTCCGCCCTTCACCACGTATTTGCCCGATGGGGAAAACATTCCCTCTGCCCCGCTCCATTGCTTGAGTTCAGGGATTACAAAAGGTTTTTCGTTGACCGTTGCCCAGCCACACGAAAGCACCAAAGTGCAGCAAGCCGTCAGCAAGAGACGCTTGAAATCATTTAGGTTTTTCTTCATATTTTACTGTTTTATGTTATGAGTTAAATTTTTCATTATCAATCATTGATGCTGACATCAGAACATCTCATTACCAACAGTTGATGTCCATATTCCCAGCATTCAGCGGCAAAGATACGAATTAAACCTGAGACTCCTTCTTATTTTTAGAGATTATTGACTGAAAAGGTAAAAAAATACTATGAAAATCCGCAATAGAAACCCACAAAAAAGTCTTTAAAATCAAACATATCTATCACTTTAACAGCAAGTTATAGTATATTTTTCTTAGCACATCTAGTTCGCATGTGGTTCAAGAACGGGCTGAAGGTCCAAAAGCTCCTAGCCCAGGTCAGCGCCCTGGGGAGCTTCTGCCCTTTCAGGGCGTGTGGAACCCACTTACGAAACTTGAGTTATTGACAGAAAACAGAAGAAATGTTCCGTCTCCATGTTCTTATCTCCAGATATAAGTATTAAATGAATGAGGTTTAGCCTTTACATTCAGGAACTTCTTACCTACTTTTACCGTCAAAGGAGCCTCTGATTCCGTAAAGTTACCTACAGTTACTATATACTGGCCCTTTGGGTTCTTGAACACCACGACAGGAGTCTTGCTGTATTCACGGCCCGCATACGCCAGCATCCGGGTGCCCTCCTGCACGAAATGGCTAAAATGCTTATAGGCATAATATTCGGCAGTATATCGCATCTCGCGGGTTTTACCGTCCACCTGAATCATCGCATTCTGGGTCCAGCCCCATGGCGAGATTCCGTTGTCCTTCAGGATGAAGTTCCAGTTGTAATACTCATCACAGCCATTTCCCAGATTATCCGACAAGAGGAAGAACGTATGCTCTCCAGCCTTCCAATCCATGGAACCGTTTCCACATTCACTCTCGCTCACCATGAAGCGATGGTTAGGATAGCGCTTACGCATTTCCGGAAGATTGTTTCTGCATTCCCATTGGGTTCCGATACCCTTTATGTTAGCCTGGAGAGTCTTGTCGTCCAGAATCTTCTCCACATAGTCGAGTCGGTTGGTGTTGAAGGTTCCTATCCACAAATCCACCTCAGGATGCTTCTTGGCAAGGGTTGGAGCAAGATATTCGTTGTTGAATCGCAGGGTTCCTTCTGCAGTCCACGCACATCCCGGATATGGAGTATAGGAGTAGGCCTCGTTCTGGTACATTACCTTGGTGATAGGCAAGCCTTCCTCTTTATACAGGTCGATGAATTTGCAGAACATATCTGCATAACACTGCAGATAACGGGGATCCTGGATGAAATAATCCTGAGTGGCAAGGCGGCGTGGGAACACGCCATTGCGGTCGCCCAGAAGTTTCATCTCGTCGGCATCCACCTGCTTGCCATCGTCCATATACAGCAGATAACTCTGGCGTGGATCCATCTTGTTATATTGACTAGGAGACACAGGATAGTCGTGGTTGATTTTCATCCATACAGGAGGACTCCAAGGCGACATGAAGAGTTGCAGATTGGGCTGATACTTCTGTGCCGCACGAGCCAGAGGGATGATGTTGCGCTTATCGTGCTCAATATTGAAATATTTAAGTGCGAAATCGCCATCCACATCATCGCAACTATACCAGGCACGGGCGTAGTCGTTGGCGTTCATGGAAACTCTGCCGTGGGTGAACTTCAGGTCTCCTTCGGGTGAAAACAGATTATACATCACTTCATCCTGCTCCCTCCGGGTAAGCATGTTGAAGGCATCCCAGTCTAACTCGTTGAAAGTTGTGCCAAAAGCCACGAACGGCGTGCCTTGGCTCTGTTCATTCACATCGGCAACCACCTTACCAATAGCCTTGACCGACAAAGCAGTTTGTTTCTTCTCCCAAGACTGTGTCTGGGTTGTTGTAAATGATGTTACTTTCTGGGCGCTCATACATGCGCACGTCAGCAACATGACCGAAGTTAAAATAATCTTTTGCATAATTACTCTTATTATTTGATTTGTTAAAATACTTAATCATAGAGATAGAAGATGCGCTCCATCATGTGCCACTTCTCGTCGCTCGTAGCACCCTTGCCACACTTCTGGAACTTGCCTACCACTTCCTCCCACTCTGCCTGTCTAGGAAGGGTGGCGAGCTCTGCCATTTTCTTGTCCCAATCGAAATCTACGGGAGCATCCACAACCATCACCAGGCGGTTGCCGAAGATGTAAATCTCCATCTCCAGGATACCAACCTGACGGATTCCGTCACGAATCTCCTTCCATTGCACACTTTCTGAATGCAGGCGGCGATATTCACGGATAGCCTCCTCATCAGATTCCAATTCCAACCACTGCACGTAGCGCTTGGTGGCTACCGGATACTTCTTCTGTTCATAACCTTTCATCATAATCATTAGGCTTTTAAAGATTAAACATTATATTATCTGCAAAAATATGAAAAAAAATTGAGGTAAACAAACCAAGTTACCGATATTTTGTTTATTTTTGCATTATCATTGCAGAAATGCATGATCAAGATTTGCAAAACGATTCTATAAAATTTAAGAAACTAAAGATTAAGGTATGAAGAAACTACTTTTATCCATCGCCTTTCTGCTCCCAGGTATGGGAATGATGGCGCAAACTCAGGTGAAGACTGCCGAAGGTATCCTCGAAGGAAAAGACCTCTCAGGCATCACAGTATTCAAGGGTATTCCGTTCGCTGCCCCTCCGGTAGGAAATCTCCGCTGGAAGGCTCCGCAGCCAGCCCAGAAATGGCAGGGCGTTCGCGAGGCAAAGGAGTTCGGACCGAACCCGATGCAGGAACCCATCTTCGGCGATATGAACTTCGGTACGAAGAACAACAGCGAGGATTGTCTCTATCTGAATATCTGGACTCCGGCAAAGACCATGAAGGAGCATCTGCCGGTTTTGATTTATTTCAACGGTGGAGGACTGATGGCCGGTAGCGGAAGCGAACCTAGATATGCGGGCGATGCTATGGCGCGCGAGGGAATCATCTCCATCACAGCCAACTATCGTGAAGGCATCTTCGGCTTCTTCGCTCATCCTCAGCTCTCCAAGGAGACCTCCTATAAGGGTTCCGGCAACTATGGTTTCATGGACCAGGTGGCTGCCATCCAGTGGGTGAAGGACAATATCGAGGCCTTCGGCGGCGACCCTAACCGCATCACCATCGTGGGCGAATCGGCTGGTTCCATGTCGGTTAGCGCCCTGATGGCTTCCCCTCTCTGCCAGGGACTCTTTGCCCAGGCAATGGGTTCCAGCGGTTCGGTGATGGGATTCAAGAAGATTGCCACCCAGAAGGAAGCCGAGGAGAAAGGCGTGCAGCTTGCCCAGAAAATAGCAGAGAAGATGGGTAAGGAAACAGGCAAGAAGGTGAAAAAGAACGTAGGAATGAAGAACCTCAACGAGCTTCGTGCCCTGCCTGCCGAGAAACTGATGAAGTTGGCGGGCGTAAGAGCCGTTCCTACTTATAATATCGACGGATATTTCATGAAAGAGCAGCCTGTAGAGGTCTTCGCCAAGGGCGAACAGACCAAAGTGCCTCTGCTCATTGGCGGTAACAATCAGGAGATGACTCCATGGGCGGTATTGATGGGCAAACAGCCTACCGTTGAAAATATGAAGGCTGGCGCCAAGGCTACTTTCGGAGAAGAGAACATCGATGAACTCTTCCGCCTTTACGGAATCAACAGCGACAAGGATGTACTGGAACAGCCGGGTGTAGATCTGGCTTCGGATATCTTCCTGGATTATACTACCTGGAAGTGGGGCAACATGCATAAGCTGACCGGCGGACAGCCAGTTTACCGCTACCGCTATTGTCATCCTCGTCCAGCAATGGCAATCAAGGGCAAGGTGGCAGCTTTGGCTGGCGGCGTGGTAGATGCCAAGGAAGGTGCAGCTCCTGCTCCACGAGATAAGGGTGCCGTTCACTCTGCCGACATCGAGTATGCAATGGGCACATTGCCAACCAACCGCGTATTCGACTGGCAGCCTGAGGACTATATGATCAGCGACATCTTCAACCAGTATTACGTCAACTTCATAAAGACAGGCAATCCGAATGGTCTAGGACTGCCTGAGTGGCCATCCACCAACGGCAAGGCAGTAGCCCCTGTGCTTCAGATTGATGAGAACACCGTCGTGAAATCTGATGCCCAGATGGAGAAGCGCTATGATTTCATCGACAAAATGTTCTGGGAGAAGAAATAGAGATGTTTCAGAAATTCATCATCAATAGAGACGGAGTGCTGAAGTTCGGTCACGTCTACCTGCATCGCGACATGCTGGCTCCAGGCGAGCAATGCACCTACGGCGGCGGATTGTGGAAGATAGACGAAGGCAGAGGTGCCATCGTGCTTTATGGCAGAAGTTTTGACTTCGGTCCTCCCGATTTCGACTTTGTGAAACAGATAGATTGGACGGGCTTGGGGGGAACCCCTCGCCCGCTCCTCTATCTGCCTCATTGGCCTGACGAAGAAGAGATAGTGCCAGTCATCATTTAAACGATGGTTATCCATACGGCTTCGCCCTCCTTCTGCACCTCCCTGATACGCTTCATCAGGCGATGCAGCCAGATGCGGGAGTTCACTACCATGCCCTTCAGTCTGTTCTCGCCCACCAGGATGCAGCCCTGGGTATCGTCGGGATAGTTGCCGGCATGGATGCGGATGCCCTCAAAATCGGGCACACCCTGAAGATACGGCAACCACTCCTTGAAACGGGGCGATAGGGTAACGAGCAGAGGATAGGTGCCTTCGGGGATGGCGGTATGTCCCTTCATCTTCTGCGCCTTCTTGCCCGATACCCTGCCCAGGCGCACGTTCTCCTCCTCAGGCTGCAGTTCCACGCCCTTCAGATTGCGCCACGTCGGCTCCAGGGTATCGCAGAAATATCGCTCCTGCGTCAGTTTGCCGGCATCTATCTTATGCTCGAACCAACGCTTCAACTGTGGGTTCTTCCATGAAGAGTGAACCACTCTCTCTACCTCCTCATCCTTCAGGATATAGAGGCGACCAATGGTATAGCTGTTCTTTTTAGCTATACGCTTCAATACTATTTCCATAAATATTCAATTAATTAAAGTTTAGGAATCAAGCTCCTGACCGTCATGACGGTATTTGAGCTTCTTAAAACTGTAACTTCTGTAACCGTAACCGTTTTTGCCGTCCTCAGATTCCATGCGCACGATATACTTGCGATAAATCCACTGCTTGATGACGTTCTTGCAGCCCTGCGCTTTCAGTCCGTGTTCCAGACGGATGGCTTCCAGCTGCGGTTCGGTGAAGACATCGGGCAGAAGCTGCAGGATATTCTCCGGTCCACGCTTCGAACTCTTCTCTGCAGTGCTCGCCTCCTTGGCTATCATATCCCCGAAGAAACGCATCTTGCAGTAGAGGTCGTAGCGCTCGCTCCAGCGGATGAAATCATCCATCTCCGGCTCCCATCTGTAGCCGTTTGCCACATAGAGCACGCACGCCTTCAGATAAGCGATGACGTTGGCACGGAACGAGAAATTCTCGAAGATGCGGTTCTGCGAGGTACGGGAAAACTCGGCATTCTCGTTCTTCAATACCTCGGCAAGCCGATACGCCTCTTCGCATTCCACCAGCCCCGTTGCCATACAGAGATTTTCGATGTAGGGCTTCAGGGCTTTTCTGAATTCATCATCGTAGGTTCCATATACCGGGATGTCCTCACCGATATCACGCTCCGGAATGGTACTGAAATTGATACGGCTCAGCGGACCGTCTGTCAATACCTTGGAGAAATAGCGCTGCCCCTTGTCAATGGTGGTGGAAGCATTCCAGTTGAAACGGATGGTGACACGCTCGGTTACGCTCTGGGTTCCCACACGAGTCTGACCATATTGATTATCTGGGTCGAAAGCAAGACACATGATGCGGAACTGCTGATTGCCGATACCTTTCAAAGCATCAAACTGGTCAATCTCATTGAGCGAAGTATAAAGAAAATGTTCCTTGGCTTCAGCGGTACGCATCACGAAGGCAGGGTTGGTCATGTCGGCATCAATCTCCTGGATGATGAGGTTTTCGGGGCGCTTGCGCTTGTCCTTGTTGGCACCCTTGCGCATCATTTCGTCCTTCCATTCCTTTTCACGTTTCAGGTTTTCCTGGTCACGCTTACGAATATCCTCCATGATGAAATCGATAGGTTTCTGCACGCAGCTCTTTCCTGCTCCTGTGCCGGCAAGCAGCACGCTTGACAGGGTTGCCTCATGCTCCACATTATCAATATATCTGAATCTCGTCTGCCACAGATGGGTGGCAAGAGGAGGAAAGATGGCGCAAGCCACGGCAGGCTGATAAATCTCCGGTGTCTTCGAGATAAGTAACTCCACCAGCTTCGGCAGCTTCTTCGGCATCGGTGGAGGGGCGGGATACTCTTCTTCGGAACTTTGAACTTGGAACATTGAACTTTGAACTGTATGATTACCCGCCAGGCGTTCACGTTCCGGGGATTTGCAATCCCCGGCAAGCAAGCTCTTAGCCGCCTGCTCCGCCAAGGCATTCACCCGAATCACGTCTCTCGAGAACGGCTTGGAGCTATCCCCATATTTCGAATAGAAGTCATGAATCAGCTGATGGCAGTCATTCTCCTGATAATAGCTCGGCATTCTCTTCGCCACCACCTTCATCAGCTCCTCTTCGCTCATCATACGTGAGGCTCCGGCGCTCATAATGGCGAGCAGAGAGGAGTGTCTTGACCCCACGGTATCGATATTCATCCCCTTCAGTCCCGCAGATTCCTGAAACAGGTCGAAGGCTATCAGATTCTTCTCACTGGCAGAATCAGAATGAATCTGTGTCATCTGTGAAATCTGTGGGAAATTCCCTTTGCCCCTGCCGTCAATCGTAAGCCCACGTTTCAGAAAAGCCTCTCTGCGGGCTTTCAGCTCCTCTGCGGGCAATACCGCATACCAATCCTTGGAACGGTAGATCTCAGAGGCTTTATCCGTGATGAAGATGATTCTTTCGGGCGAGATGCAGCTCTCATCATAAGGCACGCCCAGCGCCTCACAATACGCCTTCTGCGTCTCCTCGATGGTCATCCCCATCGGCATACGGATGTCGATATGCAGCTTCTTTCTAGCCGAATACTCCAGGTGCAGCAGCATCCCTTTCCAGATGCTGTCGCTGCAGTTCAGCTCGCGCGCCTTCTCCAGCGCCTGCTCCACAAACTCCTTATCATCCACGTCCACGGTAGTCTGAAAAAGGAAAGCCGTAGGGTCAGCATTGCTCTGCGATCTACGGTTTTTCAGAAAACGGTAGTAGTGAGCACAACGGAAGGGCAACTGCCCCTTAATTCTCTGTCGTGCTTTGGCGAGCTGGGCATCATCAGTCCTGTCCACGCTGCGAATGGACTTCTCGCCACGAATCTGCAGCACCATCTCGTGCAGCCATGGCAGAGAGATGGTCTTGTCATAAGCTGAGAGCGGCTGGCAGCTTGCGCTGCCCTTATTCCCCCCTCGGAACCCATTGAATGCAATCCAATGTTGCATCTTTTCATTTTTCATGTCCATAATAATATTAAAAAGAAATTAACGCCAAAGCCCCCTTCCTCCAGAAGAAAGCCCCTCCAGAAGGAGCAAGGAAGGAGCGAAGAAGGGAGCCGCAGAAGGAGCAAGGAAGCCCCCTCTGAGCCACCGTTCCAGGCGTTTCCAACGCCTGGTCCCCTTCCTCAAGTCCCCCGCCAGAAGCAGGCCCCAGAAACAGGCCCCTCCTGCTTTACCCCAGGCTCTTCACCTCGTACATCTCCGCGAGCTCCCAGTAACGATGCGCCAGGTCGTGAATAAACTTCCTGCCCTTTTCGGTCCATACCAGATAGGTATGCGTCGCCGCCTTGCCCATCTTCTCCTTTCTTCCATCGCAGTTCGGATCCAGAAAGGCATTGTATCGGGTTCTGCTCTTCGCCAGTCCCATGTGCGCATACTCCGCATAGAGCAGATACTGCCCACTCTGGTAATACTGCACATGTAGCGCACAGAGCGAGCGGTTCAGTTCCTGCGCCGTGATACCCAGCTCCTTCGCCACCTGGGTGGTAGTGAAGCACGAAACGGAATCCAGCACATTGTCGCTGTAAATCGCCTTAGGCAGAAGTCCGTCCACCTGCTTCTCCAGGTTGATGACGTTCTCGCCCTGGATGGAAGCCCATCTCGTCTGCTCATCCAGCACACCGTTGAGCCTTCTGATCTCCACATCCTGCTCGTCGATGAGTTTCTTGTCAAGTCCCAACTGCACTTCCTGCTGATGCAGCAGTTTCTTCTGCTGCTCCAGCAGCATCTCCTTTTCCTTCAGGGTAGCACGGAGAATCTCCTCGGCATTGCGAATCATCTCCTCCTCGCTCTCCCCTTCATGCACCGGGATATAACCGCCCGTCTTGCGAATCTGAGGCAGCACCACCGAGGTAACCCAATCCTTGAACTTCAAAGCCGAAGCCAACTTAGAACCGAGCACCAGGGCATAGAATCCGCTCTCGTTGACGAAGATCATCTGAACATTCTGCACCTTTCCCTCGCAAACGCCATAGCGGTTTTTCGCAGGTCTAGCAACGCAGCGTTTCGCTGCATCGCTAGACTTAACATGCTGTTTCACAGCCAAGTCAGCTCTCTTATATCCCAGCGCATCACACAAATCCTTAGCACAGAACCAAGGCTCGCCCTTCTCATCAGTAGCGGTACGAACCATTCCGAACTCCGGATTTTCAAACACACACACAGGTGCAGCCACCTTCTTATTTTTAGAAGACTGTGTACCACACTTGGCAGGGCTAGCAGCCTTGCTGCCCCCCACCTTCTGACTTTTTGAATTTGTCATTGTTGTAAAAATTAAAAATGAATGATTAAACAAAATAGAAATATTGAACTTACACCAGTAAGTCAGCCCCCTTAGAACATATCATAAAGTTCAAAGTTCAATGTTCAATGTAAAAAAATAATTGTATCAACCTTGTCAAAGACCGATGGGCTGATACGCTGCGCCACTTACAACATGGCAGGAAACCTATCCCAGCAACCTGGCAATAGAAAACGCAAAAGCCCCAGACCTCAGAACCGGTATCGTTCTGAAATCTGGGGCAAAGATACGGCAAACAACCGAAACAAAACTGGTACGTACCAGGTACGGTCGTACCGGTTTTTGACTATTTTTTAACGTCTGTTAATGATATCATGTATTAAATCTTCAAATTCAAACGTTTTTTTCATTCCTAGAGATTCATTATACTTCGTTCTCAAGGTAGCAGAATCCAAATGCCAGAAATCACCAAAGAAGACCCACACATTAGAAATTTCCAATGTATCAGCTATTCGACGAGCTAAATATCCTCTTGTATACCAGGTTAGGTTGTTAGGTTGAAAATTCTCATCCAATACATTAATTCGCACCAATCCCGTAAGAATCTTCTTTGCTTTCTTGCTTTTAAGTTGTGCAGGTAAAGTAACAGAACGGCCCACATATCCAGAAATTGGGGTTTCTGTTTTTTGAGGCTCCTCATCTACCACTTCAAAATCAGCATCATTGAGATTATCTTCTGATGAAGAACCAGATGATTTCTTCCCAGAAGTACCACCGAAGATGTTATTACCAATATGCCAACCATGTGCATTTTCTATATTAATTGCAATCTTGATTGTCATAGCTCATTAGGTTTAAAAGGTTATGGGCACTTGTAGTCATCTCCAACGCAGAATTGTCGT
>OLVV01000211.1_pt1 | contig 39124 bp, 40 predicted proteins | sample 1673581 | NCBI WGS metagenome assembly OLVV01 (sample SAMEA103958116, study PRJEB25191) | human gut metagenome | biome: human-associated habitat [ENVO:00009003]; feature: intestine environment [ENVO:2100002]; material: feces | place: Germany | collected 2013/2015
CGCTGCCAGCTCCCCTGGGAGGGGAGCCGAGGGGGGTGCAAAAACCCGCCGCTGCGGAGCAGCGGCGGGGGAGGGGTCATTGTTCGGCGCTGGCCTTCACGAACCCGTAGAACAGCGGGTGCGGACGGTCCGGGCGGCTTTTGAATTCGGGGTGGAACTGGCAGGCCACGAACCACGGATGCTCCGGCAGCTCGACGATCTCCACGAGCCGCCCATCCGGAGACAAACCCGTCGGCACGAGCCCGGCCGCGACGAACGCGTCGCGGAAGTCGTTGCAGAATTCATAGCGGTGGCGGTGGCGCTCGGAGATCTCGGTCTTTGCATAGAGCGCCGCTGCGCGGCTGCCCTCGGACAAAACGCACGGATACGCGCCGAGGCGCATCGTGCCGCCCTTCTGGGTGATGGTCTTCTGCTCGGGCATGATGTCGATGACGGGGTGCTTGGTAAACTCGTCGAATTCCGCCGAGTGCGCGTCTTCCCAGCCCAGCACGTGGCGGGCAAACTCGATCACGGCGATCTGCATGCCGAGGCAGATGCCGAAGTAGGGGAGCTTGTGCGTGCGCGCGTACTGTGCGGCGGTGATCATGCCCTCGATGCCGCGGTCGCCGAAGCCGCCGGGCACCAGAATGCCCGCGCAGCCGTCCAGCACGGACGCCGCGTTCTCCGGCGCGAGTTTGGACGAGTCGACCCAGCGGATATCCACGATCACGTCGTTGGCCGTGCCCGCGTGGAACAGCGATTCCTCCACAGACAGATACGCGTCATGCAGTTCGGTGTATTTGCCGACCAGCGCGATGGTCACATGGCGGCTGGCGGTCTTGATGCGGGTGACCATCTGCGTCCAGGCGGTCAGCTCCGGCTCGCCGCACGAAAGCTCCAGCTTCCGGCACACGACGCGGGCCAGCCCCTCCTTCTCCAGCAGCAGCGGCACCTCATAGAGGGTGGAGGCCGTGGTGTTCGGAATGACGCAGTCTGGCTCCATGTTGCAGAACAGGGCGATCTTGCGGCAGATCTCCTCGGTCATGGGCTGGTTTGTGCGGCAGACGAGGATATCCGGCTGGATGCCGATGGACAGCAGCTCCTTGACCGAGTGCTGCGTGGGCTTGCTCTTGAGCTCGCCCGAGCCTGGGATCTCCACGATCATGGGCACATGGATGAACAGCACATTCTTCTTTCCCTGCTCAGCGGCTACCTGCCGGATGGCCTCGAGGAACGGCTGCGACTCGATATCGCCGACGGTGCCGCCGATCTCGGTGATGAGCACGTCGGACTTCCCGTTGTCCATCTGGTAGATGCGGGATTTGATCTCGTCGGTGATGTGCGGGATGATCTGCACGGTGCGGCCGAGATATCCGCCCTCGCGCTCACGGCACAGGACGCTCCAGTAGACCTTGCCCGCCGACACGGAGCAGCCCGCGGTCAGGCTCTCGTCCGTGAAGCGCTCATAGTGGCCGAGGTCAAGGTCGGTCTCCGCGCCGTCATCGGTGACGAAGACCTCGCCGTGCTGATACGGGCTCATGGTGCCGGGGTCGACGTTCAGGTACGGGTCGAATTTCTGGTTCTGCACGCGCAGCCCGCGCTGCTTGAGGAGTCTTCCGAGCGATGCGGCGCAGATGCCCTTGCCAAGGCCCGAGACAACGCCGCCGGTAATGAAGATATATTTCATAGATGTGCCTCCATCTGAAAATTACACCGAGAACAGCAGATCGGTATAGCGCGGATACGGCCAGTAGTCGCCGGCGACGAGCGTTTCGAGCTTGTCGATCGAGGCGCGGACCTTGTTCATCTGGGCGAAGATCGTGTCGTGGTAGTAGCGGAGCATGTGCTCGCCGTCAGTCTCCGGCGCGGTCTCCAGCGCGGTCTTGAGCGCGACGGTATCGTCGAGCAGCTCGCCGTTGAGCGTCAGGATGCTCTCGGCCAGCGCGGTCTCCACGCGGCAGTCCGCGTGCGGCAGCGCCTGCTTTTTCTGCAGGATCGTCTGGCACAGAACGCCCTCGTAGCGCGACGCCGCGTGCAGGATGCTGTGCTGGACCATATCGACGAGCGTCGCCGCCTCGATGGAGATCAGCTTGCAGTATTTTTCCATATGGATCTCATGCCGGGCCATCATCTCACTGGTGGTGTAGACGCCGTGCTTCGTCATGAGCGCAACGTTCTTGGGCAGGATGTAGGCGGGCAGGGCCGCGGCCGTATTGGGCAGGTTCACCAGCCCGCGGCGCTCGGCCTCCGCCATCCAGGCGCTGTCATAGCCGTTGCCGCCGAAGATGATGCGGCGGTGGCGCTGGAAGACCTCGCGCAGAAGGATATTGAGCGCCTGCTGGAAATCCGCCGCGCCCGTCAGGCGGTCGGCGAAGCGGCCGAGCTCCTCGGCCATGATCGTGTTGAGGATCGTATTGGGGCCCGCGATCGACTGGCTCGAGCCGGGCATGCGGAACTCGAATTTATTGCCGGTGAAGGCCAGCGGCGAGGTGCGGTTGCGGTCGGTCGTATCCTGCGGGATGGTGGGCAGCACGTCGACGCCGATGCGCAGCTGACGGCCGGTCTTTTCGGTGTAGTCCTGCTCGGAGACGATGGAGTCGATGATATCCTCCAGCTCGGTGCCGAGGAAGATGGAGATCACGGCCGGGGGCGCCTCCTGCGCGCCGAGACGGTGGTCGTTGCCCGCGAAGGCGACGGTGCTGCGCAGCAGCTCCTGATATTCATCCACGCCCGCGACGAAGGCCGCCAGGAACAGCAAAAACTGCGCGTTCTGGCTGGGCGTCTTGCCGGGGGAGAAGAGGTTTTTGCCCGTGTCGGTGCCCAGCGACCAGTTATTGTGCTTGCCGGAGCCGTTGACGCCCGCGAAGGGCTTTTCATGCAGCAGGCAGACCAGCCCGTGCCGGTCGGCGACCTTCTTCATGACCTCCATGGTCAGCTGGTTCTGGTCGTTGGCGGCGTTGCAGTCACAGTAGATGGGGGCCATCTCGTGCTGGGAAGGCGCGACCTCGTTGTGCTTGGTCTTGCTCAACACGCCGAGCTTCCATAGCTCCCGGTCGAGGTCCTGCATGTACGCCGCGACGCGCGGGCGGATGGCGCCGAAGTAATGATCGTCGAGCTCCTGGCCCTTGGGCGGCTTCGCGCCGAAGAGCGTGCGGCCGCAGAACTTCAGATCCTCGCGCTTTTCATAGAGCGCCTTGTCGATCAGGAAATACTCCTGCTCCGCGCCGACCTGCGGCGTCACGCGGTGGGTCTGCTCGTCGCCGAACAGGCGCAGGATGCGTACGGCCTCGCGGCTGACTGCCTCCATGGAGCGCAGCAGCGGCGTTTTCTTGTCCAGCGCGTCGCCGCCGTAGGAGCAGAAGACCGTCGGGATGCAGAGACTGCCGTCCTTGATGAACGCGAAGGACGTCGGGTCCCAGGCGCTGTAGCCTCTGGCCTCAAAGGTGGCGCGCAGGCCACCGGAGGGGAAGCTGGACGCGTCCGGCTCGCCGCGGACGAGCTCCTTGCCGGAAAACTCCATCGTGATCTTGCCGCCGGGAACGGGGCTGATGAAGCTGTCGTGCTTCTCGGCCGTCACGCCGTTGAGCGGCTGGAACCAGTGCGTGAAATGCGTCGCACCATGCTCGAGCGCCCACTGCTTCATGCCGGCGGCGATCTCATTGGCGACCTCCAGCGTCAGCGGCTGGTCCTGCTCGAGGCACTGCCTCCACGCGGCGACAGCCCCGGCTGCGACATACTGCTCCATCGCGGCCTCATTGAAGACCATACTGCCGAAAACCTCCGGAATATTGTTGGATTCACGCATCACGGCATCCCTCTACTTTCATAAAAAATCCAAAAAACAAAATACGCATCGTATTGTACCCCCGCGGCCCTGAAACGTCAAGAATGAAACTTTTACGAAGATAAAAACAGGCAAAACCCGGTTCCTTGTGGAAGCATCCGAAATTTTTCCGGGGCCTGAATTTTTCCTTGCAACGCGCGGGGCGCTATGCTATACTGGGTCTGTACCCACCGCAGGAGACGTCTTCCTGCGGCGGGCTGTTTTTCTTTTCCTGTCCTCAGGACATGGACATCTTGCTTTAAACAAAAACCTCCGCAGGGGCATGCTCTGCGGAGGTTTTTTCGTTTCTCGTTCAGGACACCGGCTTGGGGTTGGCAGCGGTGTTCTCCGCGTCGTCGGCATTGGCGTCCTTCGGCATTTCGAAGGGGACGACATCGTCCGGCTGCAGCTCGATGCGGCTGTTGTCCTCCGACAGCACGCGCGTGCCGGGCTCGACCTTCGTCTCGCTCGTCGTGCCGCGGACGGGATCCTTGGTCTCGCGCGGGTTGCCGTTGGCGGGCTCATACCATTCATTGACGCCGTGCATGATGACGGGCGTGCCGTCCTCGATCAGGTTCCAGATCCAGGCCATGGCCTCCTCCGGCGTGTTGACGCAGCCGTGGGAGCCGCCGTAGACATAGAAGCTCGCGCCGAAGTTCGACCGCCACGACGCGTCGTGCAGGCCGATGAGATCACCGACCACGCTGACCCAGTACTTGACGAAGACCAGATAGTCGTCGCCCTTGAGCCAGACGTCGTGCTCCTTGCCGTGGGCCTCGTACAGGCCGGTCGGCGTCTGGTGGCCGTTGAGCGCGCCGGTCACGATGTTGGTGTTGACGACCAGACGGCCGTCCTTGATGTACGTCATCTGCTGGTTGTCAAAATCGACCTCGACATAGCTGTCGCCCAGCGAGAAGGGCTTGCCGTCCGTGTCGTAGCAGACGGCGTCCGCGTCGATCTCGCCGGATTCCATCGTCAGCAGCTGCGCGCGGATCTGCTCCATGACGCTCTGCGCGTCGATGAGATAATTGCAGGTGACAAAGTCGATCTGGATCACACCCTTGACCCAGGAATCGAAGATGAACGGCGCGTCATACTGATTATATTTCGTTGCCCACTTCGAGATCGTCTCCGCGAGGACCTTTTCATCGATGGTGATCGTGCCGTCCGCCTCCAGATCGAGGATGGAGGCCAGATCGTGGCTCGTAAGCGTCTCCTCGCCGTGCGGCAGGAATTCGGAATCCTTGTTGAAATCGACCTTGACCTCCAGCTCCGCCAGCGCGGTGCGGAAGAGGCTGTCGGGCGTATCGCGGAGCGTCGCGGTCGTGATGGCGGGGGTTTCGTAGCAGTCGACCGAGGTCAGCTCGAACGTCGCGTTCTGCGCGCCGGACGGCGTCACGGCCAGACCGGCCGCTGCAGTCTGCAGCCTCTCCTGCACGGCGGCGGCATTCAGCTCGTCGCCCGCGACCTCTTCGTGCACGGTATAGACGCCGTCCACAAGGTCAATATATGCATCCTGCGCCGCCGTGCGCTTCACGCTCTGCAGATCGGCCAGCACGGCAGAAAGATCCAGCTGACCAAGGTCGGGGGACACAGTCGCCGCCGGCTTGAGCCCCAGCTTCGCCCAGTCCAGCCGCTCCTTCAGCGGCAGAGCGGCAAACTGCGCGTCCGGCATGCGGTCAAGCTCGGAGAACTGCGCGTTCACCTTCTGCAGCAGATCGTCGCGCAGACCGAGCGCCTGCATGTCATAGCTCCCGATGGCCGAGCCGTCCTCGGTCACGGTCAGTGTGACCTGATCCGCGGCCGCCGTCATGGCCTGATATTCGGCATAGACGGTCTGATGCGCCTGCTGCGTCTCGTCCAGCCGCGACTGCAGCCAGAACCATACGCCCGCGGCGGCTGCCGCGAGCACCACAATTACAATGATGATCACCCAAAGGGCGCGATGCTTCTTCATGTTTCTCCTCCGCTTGCTTCTGCGCGGATGCGCGCAGTCTCTCTTGCGAAAATTATAGCAGATTCCGCCGCAAATTCAACACGTTTCGTACCCCGCGCCATTATTTTCTTTTTTGCAGGAAAAACCGGGCCCCGCAGGTCTGCGGGGCCCGGTCCGGTATCTGCATTTGCTCAGCGGATGAGCGTGATGTGCTGGAACACGGTGGCGAGGGTGTTGGCGACGGTGGACATGGTCTTGATGAAGATATCCAGCGCGACGCCGACGACGTCCTTTCTCGTATCGCCGACGGTATCGCCGACGACGGAGGCCTTATGCGCGTCGGAGCCCTTGCCGTGGCCCCCGAGGGAGCCGGACTCGATGTACTTCTTGGCGTTGTCGAACGCGCCGCCGGAGTTGCCCATGAAGATCGCGCGCGGGATGGCCACGATGGTCGCGCCGATGAGCAGACCGCCGACGAATTCCACGCCGAACACGAAGCCGCCCACGATCGGGATCAGCAGCGCCAGCACGGACGGCAGCAGCATCTTTTTGAGCGCCTGCCGGGCGGCCATTTCGATGCAGCGGTTGTAATCCGGGCGGACTGTGCCCTCAAGCACGCCGGGGCGGGACAGCTGCCGGTCGCCCTCGTCGGCCATGAGGCGGGCGGATTCGATGGTGTTGTCGGTCAGGAGCGCGGAGAAGTATTCGATGAGCGCGCCGCCGATGATGCCGCCGGCGACAACGATGTAGGAGGCCATGTTGAGGACCGGCTCTGCGTTGATGGCCGTGTAGTTGCCGACGTAGGCGACGATCAGCGAGACCGTGGCGAACGCGGCGGAGCCGATGGCGAAGCCCTTGCCGATGGCGGCGGTGGTGTTGCCGACGGCGTCGAGCTTGTCGGTGATGGCGCGGACGGATTCATCCAGATGGCAGGATTCCGCCAGACCGCCGGCATTGTCGGCGATGGGGCCGAAGGCGTCGATGGAGACCGTCGCGCCGACGAAGGCCAGCATGCCGAGGCTGGAGAGGGCAATGCCGTAGGTGCCGCAGACCTTGCCGGAGATGAACAGGGACACGCCGATCAGCAAAACCGGCAGCAGGCACGAGCGCGAGCCGATGGCGTCGCCCTTGGTGATGACGAACGCGTCGCCCTCGGTGGCGATCTCCGCCAGACGGCGGGTGGGCTTATAGTCGGTGGAGGTGTAGTATTCGGTGATGGAGCCGATGGCGACGCCGCTGGCGATGCCGAGCACGCTCGAGATCCACGGAGACAGCCAGCCGCAGCGGAAGCTCGCGTACAGGGGCACGTCCGCGAAGATCAGCTTCGCCGCGACGAAGCCGCCCACGACCGTCAGACCCGCAGAGATCCAGGTGGAGAGGTTCAGCTCGTGCGAGGGATTGTCGCCCATCTTCTTGATGGTGGCATAGCCAAGACCAAGCAGGCAGCCGAACAGGCCGCAGCCCGCCAGCACGATGGGGAAGACGGCGGTCGCGGTGAAGGTCGCCTCGGTCACAGCCTCCGTACCGCCGGAGAGCGCGCTTTTGTAGATCGTGACCGCGATCATCAGGGCCGCGGCCATGGTGGCGACGAAGCTTTCGAGCAGGTCGGAGCAGTTGCCGGCAATGTCGTTGACGTTGTCGCCGATGAAGTCGGCGATGACGTTCGGCACGCGGCTGTCATCCTCGGGCATGTCGTGGCGGAGCTTGGCCAGGATGTCGGAGGAGATATCAGCCGCCTTGGTATAGTTGCCGCCGGCCACGCGGTTGAACATGGCGACGATGGAGCAGCCGAGGGAATACGTGGTGATGCGCATGATGGTGGGATTGCACTCAAGGTTGGCAAGGAAGCCCGTGCCGACCGCGGTCGGATCCACGCCGTTCCAGATGATCAGGACCAGGACCATGCCCAGCATGCCGAACGCCTGCACCGCCAGACCCGAGACGCTGCCGCCGCCGAGCGCGACCTTGACGGTCTCGCCGATGGAGAGCGTTTCGCGCGCGCGGTTGGAGGTGCGGACGTTTGCATACGTCGCGCTGCGCATGCCGAGGATGCACACGACGCTGGACATGCACGCGCCCATGATAAAGGTGATGCCGCTCGTCTTTTCCACGAACAGGCTGAATACTGCCGCGACCACGATCACGACGATCGCAATGACGCGGAATTCCGTCTTGAGGAAGGTGCTTGCGCCGTCACGGATGATGCCGGCCATCTCCTGCATCTCGTCCGTCCCCTCCGGCAGCTTCCGGATGCGGGCGTACTGGAAGAAGATATAGGCCAGCGCAAGAATGACTACGCACAAAACCAGATGCCATACATTCATACTTCAGGTCTCTCGCTTTCTTTTTCGTTTTTGTCGTCATCAACGTCTTTTTCCGGTGCACTGCAGAAGCTGGCGTTCTTGACAGGTCTTTATCTACAGTTTATAATGCTGTCAGTCTAAAGTAAAACGACACTTTCTTCACTTTATTATGAGCATCTGTCATAACAGGAGGCGTCATGGATCTCAACCGCTATAAAATTTTCCTCTCCGTCGCCGACAGCGGCAGCTTTACGGCCGCTGCCGCCGCATGGAACTATACGCCCTCCGGCGTGGTCCACCTGATCAACGCGCTGGAGCAGGAGTTCGGCTTCCCCCTGTTCGTCCGCACGCGGCGCGGCGTCCACCTGACGACGGACGGTGAACAGCTCGTCGCGCCGCTGCGCGATCTGGTGCAGTGCGACGACCGGCTGCGGCAGGTCTGCTCCAAGATCCAGGGCGTCCTGACCGGCAAGGTGCGCATCGGCTCGTATTACAGCATCTCCGCGCACTGGCTGCCGCCGGTCATCGGCCGGTTCCACCGGGATTTCCCCGGCGTGCAGATCGAGCTCATGGAGGGCCACCACCAGCTGCTCGACGAGCTGATGAACCAGAACCGGGTGGATCTGTGCTTCTACAGCCGCGTGCTCGGCGGCGGGCGGGAGTGGATCCCGCTGCGCGCGGACCCGATGGTCGCCATCGTCCCGCCGGAGCACCGACTGGCCAGCGCCGGCGCATTCCCCATCGGCGCCTACCGCAATGAGGAGCTCGTCATCTCCGCCCGCGGCAACGACTCCGACGTCATGCACGTCTTCAACAAATACCGCCTCAACCCCTGCATCAGCTACACGACGGAGGAGGACCACGCCGCCATCGCCATGGTCGAAAGCGGGCTCGGCGTGAGCATGCTGAACCGGCTGTCCACCGGCGGCATCCAGACCCGCGCCGTCATCCTGCCTCTGGCCCCGGAGGAGTCGATCGAGCTCGGCATCGCCCTGCCCTCCCGGCTGCAGGCCCCGCCGGCCGTCCGCCGGTTCGTGGAATACGCGGTCTCGTACATCCGGGACGGAACATTTCCGGCATAAAGACGCCGAAACGGCTTGCAGCCCGGACTTCCGTACACTATAATAGAAGCAAAAGTCCGAAACTTGACAGAAAAGGTGAGCGTATGGAGATCAAGCGTGCTGCGGAGCTGCTCCGCGGGCTCGCCGACGGCCGCGACCCGATCACAGGCGCGCGTCTGCCGGACGAGAGCGTCTATAACCACCCCGAAATTATCCGGGCGCTGCACTGCGTCCTGCAGGAGCTGCAGACCCGCCAGACCGGCGCGCAGGCCGTCAACGCCGGCCGCAGCTGGCGGCCGGACGAGGAGCAGCAGCTGCTGGAGGAATACGACGCGGGTCTGCCGGTCGAGCAGATCGCCCGCCGCCACGGCCGGACCGCCGGGGCCATCGAGGCCCGCCTGTCCGAGCTCGGCCGCCGCGACCAGATCCAGTTCAACATGCGCTGAGGATCCGCCGATGGAAGCAAAACAGGCCAAACTCGAGCTTGCCCTGCAGCAGGAGCTGCTGCAGAACGCGCAGCAGGCCGCTGCGCGGTACCACAGCCCCGTGACACGCTTCGTCCGGGATCTGCAGTCCCGCGGCAGCGTCGCCGCCGTGCGGGACTTTGTCCGCCGCCGTGCCCCCTCCGACGCCTTCGCCTCGCTGGAGCAGGCCGGGCATCTGGAGCTTTCGCCGGAAGCCACCATCATCCAGGCCCGTTACGGCCCCCTCTTCACCGACGAAGAGATCAACACCTGCCTCACGCTTCTGCTGGAAGCCGGATATTTCTGATCGGCCGGAACAGAGAGGAAAACGATGATCTACGAAAAAATGACCGCGGCCGATGTGGACAGGATCGCGCGGCTGTACATGGACTATTATAACCAGCACGAAGATGGCTGCTGGACACACGAAAAAGCCTGCAGACGGATCCTCCAGATCGTCACGGTCGAAGATTCCCTCTGCCTGATCCAGCAGGATGACGCGGAGAACACGACCGGCTTCGCGATCGGGTATCTCAAGCCCTACGACGACCTTACGAGCTATTGGCTGGAGGAGATCGTCATCCTCGCCGGGTATCAGAACAAGGGATTCGGCAGGCAGTTTCTCCGCGAGATCGAGCAGCATGCCCGCGCCCACGGCGCAAAGCTCATCGAACTCGCCAGCGTAAACGACGAACCCCACATGCACTTCTACACCACCTCCGGCATGTACCCCCGCCTCAAACCTGAAGATCATGGGGAAGCAGCTGTGAATGTAAAACTTATATATAGCAAAAAGCCTTGAATCCTCACGGATTCAAGGCTTTTCAGTATGGTGGACAGTACAGGACTCGAACCTGTGACCCTATGCACGTCAAGAACTATCTGTTCGTATTTTGCTGCATTTTAATTATAATATGTGCATATTTTAAATGAAAAAATTCTGTATTTACGGGAATTTTTCTATTATGTCCATCGCGTTTTTGCCCAGTCTGGGTCACGGTTTGGGTCAGACGAAAATCACCCCACGTCCAGCATAGCGAACGCCCTCTTTCAACACGTTCTGATAAAACGGCAGGAAATCTGCATACCGCCGGAACTGTGCCAGTGGCACAACGTGGACAGAAACCGTGATGTCGTGGTCAAGGCTGAGTGTGCTTGCTACTCCAGAAACCGCACGCCGCTGCGACGCGATCTGTTCCTGCGTCAAATCTGCGGTCAGAAGAATGTCAATATCCGACTCCGCGGTAAAATCGCCGCGGGCATAGGATCCGTACAAAATTGCATCGTGGATGCTGTGCCCTAGAATTGGATCACAGGCGTGATAGACGATCTTCAAAATCTCAAACGCTTGATTGCGCGTACACATATTGACACCTCCTCTTTTAGTCTTTCTATTTGCAGTATACCCCAAAGTGTACTGGAATGCAAGTCGGCGTGAAACCACTAAATCCCGAAGTATTTTTCAAAAAACTGCGCAAGCCGCTGGATGATCGTTTTCTTCTTTTCCGTGCGGTTGCCGCCGCCAAAGCGGGAGACGGGCGGCAGGATCTGGTCAATATCCGTGCCGGTCGTTTTGAGCGCACCGTCGCGGAACGCGTTGGCGACGAAGCGCTGCGCTTCTGCGGGCTTCAGCTTTTCTTCTGCGATGATTTGCTCCAGCTCCTGCTGTTTTTGCTGCTGCACGCCGGTGATTGGCTGGCCGAGCGGAAACTCGCCTGATAGCTCGTCGATCAAGTCCCGGTAACCGGGAACGGCTTTCCCGTTTTCCTCATAGCCGTCATAGTACGCATCGTAGCCCTTGAGCAATACAACGCCGCTGGCTTCGCGGTCGCCAAAGAGCGCGATCGCGTCGTCGGTGGCTTTTTGCAGGTTGCGGAAGCAGACGATATTGCCGTAGGTTTTAACGGAGTTCAGAATCCGGTTCGTCCGGGAAACCGCCTGAATCAGACCGTGCATTTTAAGATTCTTGTCCACCCAGAGCGTGTTGAGCGTTGTCGCGTCAAAGCCTGTCAAGAACATATTGACCACAATGAGCAGATCGACCTCCCGCGCCTTGACGCGCTGGGACAGGTCTTTGTAGTAATTTTGAAACTTGTCCGCCGACGTGTCAAAATTGACGTGGAACGTCTGGTTATAGTCCTGAATGGCGGCGTCCAGAAAATCGCGCGCGGTCTTGTCCAGCGCGTCCGTCTCAAAGCCTTCCTCCGGCAGCGCATCTTCGGGATCGTCTTCATTTGCGGCAAAGCTGAAAATTGTCGCAATGGTCAGATCGCGGTGCTGCTCAGCTAGCTGGCGTTTGAACTCCGTGTAGACAATATGCCGAAGCCCGACTCTGTGCAAGAGCCGGGCTTTGTAATTTTTAGGGGCTGCCTCTTAGTGAGACAGCCCCTTTTCTATTTTTGCCACACGCAATCCGCACAGGCAAGCTGATTAGGGTGTATCTGAAAACTCCCAACGCACCCGGACAGCGGGCCTTTTCGCACTGCGCTGCGGCATGTTTTCTTGAAATACGTCAGTATTCCTGCGAAAAAATGTCTTGCCCAGCGCAAAAATTCCTCGCTGTCCGGTCACTTCGCCAGTTTTCAGATACACCCTAGTCTAACATGGCGCCGTGCGGCGTGTCAACTGAACAGATCCGATGGTTATTCCGTACTTCACAGGATCTCTTTCCGGCAGGCGAGACAGGAGAAAAGCCGGCGGCCTATGCCATGCGCAGCCTCACAACACCGCTGAATCTCCCCATGCAGCCTCGATCAGCTCCGGGCCGCCCGTTTTATCGACCTCTTCCTGTTTGTCAACCGCGATCGGTGGGTTCGTCAAAATTTTTCCGAGAGCCGCTTGACAACCCTAACTGTATCTGATATAGTCACAGTATAAACTGTAACAAACATAAACACAGTTGCTTTGGAGGTGACCATATGCGTCAAATACTGCTTTTATTTCTTGCCGGCTTTGCCGTCCTGTTTGCGCTGCTGCTGAGCGGCTGCACGCTGTCCAAGGCAAAAGCGGACACGGCAGAAGATATGCCCGACAAGGCGGCGTATCATAAGCTCAGCGCCGAGGAAGCCTATGAGATGATGGCCTCGCAGGAGGTCGTGGTGGTGGATGTCCGCACCCGTGAGGAATACGACGGCGGACATATTGAAAACGCCGTCCTTGTCCCCAACGAGAGCATCGGCAGTGAAATGCCCGAGGCGCTGCCCGATAAGGAGGCGACGCTGCTGATCTACTGCCGCAGCGGCCGCCGCAGCAAGGATGCCGCACAAAAGCTGCTGGAGCTTGGGTATCAGAGCGTCTACGACTTCGGCGGCGTCATCGACTGGCCCTACGAGCTTGTGAAGGAGGGATGATTGTGGACAGTTCTTTTAATCTGGCCGTCCATGCGCTGGTCTGCCTGAGCCACAGTGGACGCTCCCTCAGCAGCGAAGCGCTGGCGGAGAACATCTGCACCAATCCCACCCGCGTCCGCCGGGTGCTGGCGGGGCTGAAAAAGGCGGGGATGGTGGAGACCCGGGAGGGCTTGGACGGCGGCTACCGCCTGACGGCAGACCCGGCGACGCTGACCCTGCGGCAGGTGGCGGAGGCGGTAAATACCCGCTTTGTGGACTGCGCGTGGCACAGCGGCGACATTGACCGGGACTGCGCCATCTGCTCCGGCATGGCGGGCGTGATGGATGCGCTGTACCGGAGCATGAATGAGGAATGCGCCGCCTATCTCTCGCACATTACGATCACAGATATTGAAACACAACTTTTTGCACACAAATAGGAGGATATACGATGCTTACCATTACGACCAACAGCTTTGAAAATGACGTCCTGCACGCGGACAAGCCCGTGCTGGTGGACTTCTGGACGCAGTGGTGCCCCTACTGCCGCCGTATTGCCCCGGCCTTCGACAAGGTGGGTGAGCAGTACGCCGACACCCTCGTCGCTGGAAAGATCAACTACGACGAGGAGCCGCAGCTCATCGAGCGCTTCGGCATCGACACCATCCCCACGCTGATGCTCTTCAAGAACGGCAAAGCGATTGGCTCTATTGTCGCGCCCGCCTCCAAGGCGACCATCGAGGCGTTTATCCGGGAAACGCTGGCACAGTGAGGACACGATTATGGAGCAGATCTATGACATGATCGTCATCGGCGGCGGCCCCGCCGGATACACCGCCGCCTTGTACGCCGCCAGAAGCGGGCTTTCTGTAGTGGTACTGGAAAAGCTCTCCGCCGGCGGGCAGATGGCGCTGACGGAGCAGATCGACAACTATCCCGGCTTTGAAAGCGGCATCGACGGCTTTACACTGGGCGAAAAGATGCAGCAGAGCGCCGAGCGCTTCGGCGCGGTGACGGAGCTGGTGGAGGTGTATAAGGCCAGCCTTTCCGGCAAAATCAAAACGCTGGACACCAGTGAGGGTGTCTTTCAGAGCAGCACGGTGGTCATCGCCACCGGCGCGTCACCTCGCTCCCTGGGCGTTCCCGGCGAAGAATCGCTCACAGGAAAGGGTGTTCACTATTGCGCCGCCTGCGACGGCGCGCCCTATCGGGGCAAGACCGTGGCAGTGGTGGGCGGCGGCAATTCCGCCGCGGCGGACGCCCTGACCCTGTCCCGCATCGCAAAAAAGGTCTACCTCATTCACCGCCGCGACAGCCTGCGGGCAACGAAGGTCTATCATGAGCCGCTGATGAACGCGCCCAACGTGGAATTCTGCTGGAACAGCACGGTCTCCGCGCTGCTGCACGACAACCGCCTGACGGGGCTGCGGCTAAAAGACGTCAACACCGGCGCGGAGCGCGACCTTGCCTGCGACGGTGTGTTCATCAGCGTGGGACGCGCCCCGGCGACGGAGCTGTTCCGAAGCGAGCTGGCACTGGACAAATCCGGCTACATTATGGCGGACGAATCCACCCGCACGAATCTTCCCGGCGTGTTCGCCGCGGGCGACGTACGCACCAAGGCGCTGCGGCAGGTGGTCACCGCCGTATCGGACGGCGCGGTGGCTGTCCACTACGCAGAGGAATATCTGGCGGAGAGTTGGTAAGGGAGGGATATTTTGAGAGCATACAAGGATAAAGAGGAACTCAAAAACGAGATCCATCAGAGCTTTGAAAAGTACATTTCCGAGTTCGATACGATCCCGGAAGCCCTGAAGGATAAAAGAGTACCAGATGTGGACAGAACCCCGGCAGAGAATCTTGCGTATCAGGTGGGATGGACGACACTGCTCTTAAAATGGGAGACTGACGAGAAGCGTGGAATGGACGTGAAAACACCGTCGGAGCAGTTCAGGTGGAATCAGCTGGGCGGCCTGTACCAATGGTTCACGGACACCTACGCCCATTTGTCCTTGGCGGAATTGAAGGGAAAATTAAGTGAAAATATCGCCGCGATCTAGACCATGATCGATTCCATGAGCGAGGATGAGCTGTTCCAGCCGCACATGAGAAGGTGGGCGGATGACGCCACCAAAACAGCGGTATGGGAGGTTTACAAATTTATCCACGTCAATACCGTCGCGCCCTTCGGAACATTTCGGACAAAGATCAGAAAGTGGAAGAAGGCAGCACTGTAACTCCCGATTCATCAATCCAACAGGCCTTTATACTGATATTCAATGAAAACCTTTCATTCATAGCATTGAAGGTTTTCATATGAAGATCATTATGAGACGAGAGGGGCTGTCTCAAATTGGGGATAGTTTAACTTAAATTCATATTTAAGGACATTACCATTTTTAAAAAGTTAGAAAAGGCATACGAACTCAATCGAAAAGGCAGAGTTCGTATGCCTTTATTTTTGGAAGTTACTCTCAAAAGATCATTTGAGACAGCCCCTTGGTTACGCCAAAGACGGAACCTTTCTGATTAAAGATTTTAATCAGAAAACAGTATTACATTTTGTGCTGCACCACGTCGGGCAGACAATCTCCGACGGCGGCACGAGCGCGGAACCGGACGACGCAGGTGTCTCAGAAAGACCGGGTGTATCAAATTTGAGACGAACGGGAACGGGCTTCGCAGGTGATCTCTCCGGAGACGGGAAGAACCATTTGGCACGGCGGTTGCTTTTATATAAGATACAGACGCGGTAAATATGCTGTTTGCCGTGCGGACAATTCATGAAGAGAAAGGTGAGAGTGTTATGTCTGTGTTCTTTTCCCCACGCGAGGTGATATGGGGAACCGACGTGCTTGGGGAACTCAGCGTCCGGCTGCGTGGCTTCCGAAAAGCAGCGATCATCATCGGCGCATCCGGAAGCGTCGTCCAGAACGGAAGTCTGGAACGGCTGTGCGGCACATTGCAGTTGTGCGGCATGTCGTATGTCGTGATCGACGGCATCCGGGCGGATCCGACCTATAAGCAGGTATGCGAAAAGGCCCGCATTCTGACAGAGACCAGGCCGGATTGCCTGATCGCGCTTGGCGGCGGCTCCGTGATCGACGCCGCGAAGGTGATGCGGCTGCGGCATCTCTATCCCGACGCGGATCTGTACACGCTTGTAAATCCGCAAACGTTCCCGACCGCGGCTGTCGAGCGGCCGCTGCCGCTGATCGCCATACCGACAACAAGCGGAACGGGCTCTGAGATCACGGGCGGCGCTGTGATCACGGATGACGAGACCATGACAAAGCTCAGTATCTCCAATCCGGCGATCATTCCGGAGCTTGCCGTTGTAGACGCGTCTTTTGCAGCGTCTATGCCGAGAGCGCTTGCGGCGAATACCGGAATGGATGCGCTGACGCACGCGATCGAGGCGTATCTTTCCATTGCCAGCTCGCCGATGACGGATCCGCTTGCCCTGCAAAGCAGCGCGGCGCTGCTGCGGGCTATTTGCAGCGCAGTAGACGGAAACGCGGAGGCACGGGAGCAGATGCATCTGTATCAGGCCATGGCGGCGCTGGCCTTCGGCAGCGCCGGGCTGGGCGTTGTTCACGGGATCGCGCACGCGATGGGGGCGCGCTTCCATATTCCGCACGGCCGCTGCAATGCGATCTTATTGCCATACGCATTGGAATACAACGCAAAAAAGGTTCCTGGGAGGATCGCGGCACTGGCCCGTGCCGCCGGTATTTGCGCGGAGGACGAGCGGCAGCTGTGCAGCGCCTATATCGAGAAGATCCGTGCCGCATGCCAGAAGCTCGGCATCCCGGCGACGCTGCAGGCCGAAGGGATCGACTGGAAGGAGCTGCAGAGCAGTCTGGGTACGATGTTTACCTTTGCACAGCGCGACGCGTGCACGTACTGCAACCCCAGACAGGTTTCTCTGGAGGATTTTACAGGGCTGATCACTTGCGCTTACTACGGAAATGCAGTAACATTTTAGAACGAACAAGAAAAAGGAGAAAATGTATGTCAACCTCTACACAAAGCAAACCCGCCGGAGCAGTGGATCGGCTTCCCCTGCGGACAAAGCTGGCCTACGGTCTGGGTGACGCGGGCTGCAACATGAGCTGGACGCTTGTGGGAACCATCCTGATGTATTTCTACACAGATGTTGTGGGCATCAGCATGTATGCGGTTTCCGCGCTGTTCCTGATCTCCCGTCTCTGGGATGCAATCAACGACCCGATGGTCGGTGCGCTTGCAGACCGCACACGCACAAAGTGGGGCGTCTATCGCCCGTGGCTGCTGTTCGGCAGCTTTTTCCTGGCCGCGGCCAATGTGCTGACGTTTACCACGATTCCGAATGCGTCGAGCAGTGGAAAATTCGTCTATGCGCTCGTTACGTATTCCGTGCTCGTGCTTGCCTATACCGCGGTGAACATCCCGTATGGATCTCTGCTTGGGCGTCTGACACAGAATACGGACGACCGCGCTTCTGCAAGCGGAATGCGGATCTTCTTCGCAACCGTGTTCGGTTCTCTGATCTCCATGCTGGCAGTCCCGATGGTTTCGGCGCTGGGCGGCGACAATCCGGCTAAGGGCTATTTGCTGCTGGCTGTGATCTGCAGCGCGCTGCTGATCCCGATCTTCATGATCACCTTTGCAAGCTGCAAGGAGGTCGTCAAGGTCCCGGAGACCAAAAAGGAAAAGTTCAAGCTGTCGAGTGTCTTTGCTGTCTTCAAGCACAACACCCCGCTTGTCGTTGTTTCAATCGGCATGTTCATCTGCGGCTTCCTGACAAACGGAAGGAACGCAGTGCTGCTGTATTATTTCAACTATGTCGCCGGTGACGCAGGTCTGATGGTTCCGTATATGCTCGTCACGCTGCCCGCTTCGATGGTAGGCACCTTCTTCGGACCGTGGCTCAGCCAGAAGATCGGCAGCAAGGGCAAAACGATGGTTCTGATCTGCGCGGCGCTGTTTGTTTCGATGGCTGCCATGTACTTCTTCCCGCCCAATGTCAATCTTGTGATGTTCCTGATCCTGACCGGCATCGTCGCGATCTTCACGACCTCGTTTGCCGCGGTCAGCTACGGCATGATCCCGGACTGCATCGAGTACGGCCAATACAAGAACAACGTCCGTGCAGACGGCATGATCTATTCCATGAATTCCTTTATCAACAAGATCGGCATCACGCTTGCCACCTCGGGACTCAGTCTGCTGCTCGGGTCTGTCGGCTATATTGAGGGAGGCGTCAGTCAGAGCGCAGGCGTTGTCAAGTGCATCAACCTGACGATGACCATGGTTCCGGCGCTGATCTGCCTTGTCGGAGCGATTCCGTATCTGTTCTATAAGCTCGACCGCACCCGCTTCAACCAGATCCTTGCGGAGCTTGCAAGTAGAGAGCAGGGCGAATAATCATACACCGCATCACCCGCAGGGCAAGGATTCGGCGATAAAACGAATCCTTGCCTTTGCCATGTAAAAAAGGTATACTTGTCTTCAGGGGGGATTCGTGTGAGACAGAGCAACGCATTAAACCTGCGGGAAAAATACCTTGCATGGGAGAAGTTCATCACGGGGGGCGTAGAGCCGGAAGCGATGCAGCCTGTGATCCTGGAATCGTGGCGCAGGTGCCGGGATATGAGGATCGCAACGGACAGCGTAACGATCCGCGTTTTGCCGGCAGACGCGCTTGCGGCGGTGCTTGAGCATAACCGCATGCTGCTGCGCCTTGCAAAGCCGATCGTGCGGCAGCTTTACGCGCTGATCCGCAGCACACAGGACATCATTACGCTTCATACCATGCAGGGCTGCATCATCGACATTGTCTCGGACGAGCAGATCATTCGCGGCAGCTACAAAGAGGGCTACCGCATCGGTGCGCTCTGGACCGAGGAGAATATCGGAAGCAACGCGGCGGAGCTTTGCGTCAGGTCCGACCAGCCCATCCAGATGGTCGGTGCGGAGCACTATAATCGTCTGAGCCATCAGGCGACCTGCTACGCCGCGCCGATCCATGACCCGAACGGAACGCTGATCGCGGTGCTGAACGTCGCCGGGTTGGCGACGCACACAAGCCCCTATATCATGGCCATGACGACCATGACCGCCTTTGCCATCGAAAGGCAGCTTCTGCTGCAGGGCTCATACGATCTTCTTCAGCGCAGCTTTGATCTGATGAGCGACGGGATCGTGGTCACCGACTGCAGCTGTCAGATCACACGGTACAATAAGCGGGCGCTGGATCTGTTCTGCGCGCAGAGCGATGAGATCCGGCAGCTTTCTCTGAAGGAGATTTTTGACGCGCCAGACATTTACAAGCGCGTGGTTTGCGAGCACCGGCACATTTCGTTTATGGAGCATGAGCTTTCCCTGCCTGGAAAAACGCCGCTGCTGTGCAGGATCAGCATCTCTCCGCTCGAGCTGGATCACCAGCTGACCGGCTTTATCTTTACGATCGTCAAAGCGGAAACGATCAAGCGCATCACCAATCAGATGGCAGGCAACTGCGCGTTCTATTCGTTTGACGCCTTCTTGACGCAGGATCCGAAAACACAGAAGATCCTCGCGCTGGCGAAGCAGATCGCCAGAACAAATTGCAGCATTCTGATTGAAAGCGAAAGCGGGACCGGAAAGGAGCTGCTTGCGCACTCCATCCACACCAGCAGCCTGCGGAAGAACAAGCCCTTTGTGATCGTGAATTGCGCGTCGCTGCCGCGAAGTCTGGTGGAAAGCGAGCTCTTTGGCTATGAGAAGGGCTCGTTTACCGGCGCGCTCAACAACGGCAGTCCCGGAAAATTTGAATTGGCCGACGGCGGCACGATCTTTCTGGATGAGATCGGGGAGCTTCCGCTTGAAGTGCAGCCAAAGCTGCTGCGCGTGCTTGACAATCACAAGGTGACGCGGATCGGCGGAAAACGCGAAAAAGCGCTGGATGTCCGTGTTGTTGCGGCCACGAACCGCGATCTGTTACAGGAGGTACACAAGGGGAACTTCCGCGAAGACCTGTTTTACAGGATCAATGTGCTCAAGCTTGAGATCCCGCCGCTGCGCCACAGAAAGGGAGATATCCCGCTGCTCTGCCAGTCTTTTCTGGACAATCTCAATCGTGAGAATACTGACACGGTACGGACCTTCTCCCCACAGTTTCTGCGGCTGCTGCAGCAGCTTGACTGGCCGGGAAATGTCCGCGAGCTGCAAAATGCGGTGGTGAAGGCGTTTCATATGTGCTCCGGCAATGTCATCGATGAGAATATTATTGAGATGATCTATCCCAATGCCATTTCTGAGACACCAGAACGCGCGGAGCGCGCAGCTGCGGCGGAGGAGAAGCCCACGCCGCAGCTGGCTGGTGCGCGCGCCGATGCAGACGAGCGTATGCCGGAGGGGCTTTCCCCTATGGAGCAGGCGGAATACCATATGATCCGGAAGGCACTGGCGGAGGCGGATCAGGTGCCGTCCCGCGCCGCGCAGGCGCTGCACATGAGCCGTTCCACGATTTACAGAAAAATTGCGAAATACCGCTTGCCGACAGGCAAAGCCGGTCAATGAGGGGCATGTAGATGCAAAGAACCGAAGCGATTTCCAGACAAAGCCAAACGCAGGTGCTTTTGCCGGCGGTCCAGTATTCTCTGGCGGTTTTGCAGATGGACGGGATCGAACTTATGAATCATCTGCGCGATCAGGAGGCGGAGAATCCGCTGCTGGAAATCCGGAAGGACGGATTCGCCCGCCTTCCCGCGACACATGCGGATGCCGGCGAGCCGGATCAGGAGCTTTCGCCCTTCGACCGGCTTTCGCACGCGGCCGGAACAACGCTGTATGAGCACTGCATGGATCAGTTTGACCTCGCGCTGCCGCCGATCGACCGGAAGCTGCTGGATACGATCCTGAACTGTCTGGATCAGAACGGCTTTCTGCGCGTCCGCGATGAGGAGCTTGCCGCGCTGTGTCAGGTAGAGCCTGCGCTGATGCGCGCGGCCATTGCATATGTACAGCAGCTCGACCCGCCGGGACTTGCGGCAAGAGATCTTCCCGAGTCGCTGTGCATTCAGCTTGACCGGCAGGGGATCTGCGATCCGGTTCTGCACAGCATCATCCGCAGCGACCTGGAAAGCGTTGCAGCCGGCCACTACCGCAAGCTTGCGGCAAAGTACAAGATCCCGGAGGAGGCCGTGAGAGACTATGTCCATCAGATCCAGCAGCTGAATCCGCGCCCAGCCGCAGGCTTCGGAGACGCAGCGACGCCTTATGTTTTTCCGGAGCTGATCATAACGATGCAGCACGGCGAGCTTCAGTGCAGCGCGGCATTCGACTATGAGGTGACCGTTCATCCGGACCCGATCTTTTCGGCTGAGCCGGACGCGGCCACACTGGCCTATCTGGCCGACAGGCGGCGGCATGCGAATATGGTGAAGCACGCAGTTGAGCGGCGCAGGCAAACCATGCAAAAGCTGACGCAGTATCTTCTGCTGACGCAGGCGGACTTTTTGCGCGGCACCGGCCCGATGATCGCCATGCAGATGTCGCAGGCGGCGGACGCGCTCGGTGTCAGCGTGTCAACGGTGAGCCGGTGCGTGGCAGGAAAGTATCTGCAATTTCAGGGCGGTTTCATTCCGCTTCGCAGGTTCTTCTCCTGCTCGGTCTGCTCCACGGACGTCTCCAGCGAAACGATGAAGCAGGTGATCGCGGATGTGATCGCAGCGGAAAACAAGTGCGAGCCGCTCAGCGACCAGAAGCTGATGCAGCTGCTGCAGCGGCGTGGCATGCGTGTCTCGCGCCGGACGGTTGCAAAATATCGCGCGGAGCTTGGCATTCCAGGGACGCATGTGCGCCGCTCCGATGCGCAGGCGGAGGCGCTTTGACGCGCCCGACCGCAGAACAGGAAGAAAAACGGGAGGCACCCACAGACACAGGTGGGTACCTCCCGTTTTTGCGGGTTAGGCCAACGGCGGAACCTTTCTGATTAACGATTTTGATCAGAAAACAGTACCATCGCTTGACAAGGGCAAACGCGGTTTTGACGGGCAGAAATGCGCTCATACTTCGTCAAGCCCCTTGACAATACGGCAGTATTCCCTGCGGGTCTTTTCTCGTCTGAACACATTTCCGCTCCGGCAAAACTGCTTCGCACCTGACAGCGATGGATTTTCGAGTGATTTTTGTTTTTTGAGATGCAGGCGGGCTGGCGCCCGCCAAGGCGAAAAGGGCAGAAAAGCGCTGAAAAGGCGCGCTGTCAGGCGTGTCTGCCCTTGTCAAGCGATGGTATGAAAACCGGCCGAAAGCAGGCGGGATCGCCGCAATGAGCCGGACGTCCGCGCCTTATTGGAACTCCATAAGGACCTTTCCCTGAAGCCCCTTCCGATGGGCGGCAAAGGCCTCCTCACACGCCTCCGCCGGGAATACGACAGAGAGGAACGGATCGAGGTTCAGCTTGCGGATCAGCTCGATCGCGCGCGGGAACATATACGGGGACTGGTAGGCGGCAGTAATGGTAAGCTCCTTGTTGAACAGCGTATCATGGTCGATCGGCAGATCAAAATGGCCGTATACGGCAAAATAGATGATCGTTGCACCGCAGCCGGCGATGTCTACGCAGTTCTTTGTCGTGCCGCGCACGCCGGATGCCTCGATGACACAGTCAAAGCCGCGCCCGTCGGTCAGCTCCAGCGCCTTTTCCACAACGTTCTCCGTGAGCGGGTCAAATGCGTAATCCGCGCCGCACTGCAAGGCAAGCGCCCGTTTTTCCGGAATGGGATCCATTGCAACGATTCGGCTTGCGCCCTTCATCTTCGCAAGCTGGATATGCAGCAGGCCCATGCCGCCGGCGCCGGAGACGGCGACAAAGCTGCCCGGACGTATGTTGCTGCGGTCGATCGAGCGCAGCGCCACAGAAACCGGCTCGACCAGACAGCCCATTTTCAGGCTGACATTTTCAGGAAGCTTGAAGACCTGAGACTCCCGGACGACGAGATATTGCGACATGGACGTCATATTCAGCGTGCGGTTGGTGCAGAACTGCTCCTGACCGTTGCGGCAGTAATAGCATTGGCCGCAATAATGGTTGTAATAGTACGTCACGCGGTCGCCGACCTTCAGCCCCTTGACGGTCGCGCCGGGCCCAAGCTCGGTAATGACGCCGGACGCCTCATGCCCAAGCGGATAGGCTGCGGGAAGATAGTCGTCAAAAATTCCGGACATGATGTGCAGATCGGATCCGCAGATAGAGGAATAGGCGATCTTGATCTTGACGTCGTCGGCGTTTACGATCTGCGGCTCCGGCATTTCAACATAGGCCACGCCCGGCTTTACATAACATACAGATTTCATACGAATTCTCCTGATCCTTTTTAAATTTGAGACGTGCAGTCTCACAATAAAGAAAGAAGCAAAATCCCTGCCAGCCCTGCAGCCCGCGTGCCGCCTGCTGCAAATGTTGGCAGGCGTTTTGCTTCTTTAAAACAGTATGGCAGCCGCAGAGGATCCCTCCACGTCCGGAAGTCTCTGCGACGACGCTCATTCCCAGCACGATATATTGTAACGGAGAAAGGGGACGCTATGTTAACTCAAAGCAAGTATTCCGAAATTGCGGCGTTTGCAAAACAGATCCGGATTGAAACCATCCGACAGATGATGACCTTTGGAAAAGGGCATGCCGGCGGCTCAATGTCCATTGCGGATATTGTAGCAGTTCTCTACGGAGAAGTCATGCACTATGATCCGAAGAATCCCAAGGATCCGGATCGGGACTGGCTGATCTGCTCAAAGGGCCACGCCGGGCCGGCAATCTATTCCGCATTGGCGCTGAAGGGCTTTTTCCCTATGGAATGGCTTCAGACGCTGAATCAGAGCCACACCAATCTGCCCAGTCACTGCGACCGCAACAAAACGCCCGGGATCGACGTGACGACCGGCTCGCTTGGACAGGGACTTGGCGTTGCATGCGGCGTCGCGATCTCAAACAAGATGGACGGTCGCGACAGCCATGTTTTCTGCATCATCGGCGACGGCGAAAGCCAGGAGGGCCAGATCTGGGAGGCCGTGATGCTTGCGGCGCATCGAAAGCTGGACAATCTGATTGTTTTTGTGGATTCCAACAAGCTTCAGATCGACGGCACCTGCGAGCAGGTCTGCGGCGTTGAAAGCTTTTCGGAGAAGTTCCGCGCATTCCATTGGAATGCAATTGAGATCGACGGACACGATTACAATGCGATTTATGACGCGATCTGTCAGGCGTATTCGCAGCAGTGCGCTCCAACGGCGATCATATGCAATACGATCAAGGGCAAGGGCGTTGAATTTGCGCAGGGGCAGTTTGGCCATCATCTTGCGATCACGCAGGAAATGGGGGAAGCTGCGATTGCCGCACTGGAGAACGCCTGACGCAGGCTGGTTACATTCTGACTTGAAGGAGGATACTATGAGTTTTACGGTTGCTAAAATCAGGAAGACCGAGGAGATGTTGATGGCTTCCGCATACGCAAAGGCCCTGATGGCCGCGTTGGAAGAGGATGACAGGATCGTATGGGTCGACGCCGATCTTGCGCTTTGCTTCGGCATGGAAACGTTTGAGTTTTTGCAGCGGTTTCCGACCCATCTGATTGACTGCGGTATTCAGGAAGGCAATATGGTAAGCGTGGCGGCTGGCTTATCCACTGCGGGAAAGATCCCCTTTGCGCATACCTTCGCCCCGTTCATCACGCGGCGCGCGTGCGATCAGGCCTTTATTTCCGGCTGCTATTCAAAGAGCAACATCAAGCTGATCGGCAGCGACCCCGGCATTGCGGCGGCTTATAACGGCGGTACGCATATGCCGTTTGAGGATATTTCTGTTTTCCGTGCGTTCCCGGAAATGACGATCCTGGATGTATGCGACACGACCCAGATCGCTGATCTGACCCGTCAGCTTGCAAAGCTGTACGGCATGTATTATGTGCGTATGGTACGCAAAAACATGGTGCAGGTGTATGAGCCGGGCTCTACGTTTGAGATTGGAAAGGGCAATGTGCTGCGTGACGGCAGGGATGTGACGATCATCGCTGCCGGCTTGATGGTTTCGCGCGCGCTTGATGCGGCCGATCTGCTTGAGAAAAAGGGCGTGCAGGCGCGTGTTGTGGATATGTTCACGATCAAGCCGATCGATCGGGCGCTGATCTGCCGCTGCGCGGAAGAAACGGGGGCGATCGTTACGGCGGAAAATCACAATGTGATCGGCGGGCTTGGCAGCGCCGTGGCGGAGGTGCTGGTTGCCAATACGCCCGTACCGATGGAGCAGGTCGGCGTGCAGGACGAGTTTGGAGAGGTCGGCCTGATGCCGTATCTGAGCGAGCGCTTTGGTCTGACGGCGGAGGTCATTGCCCAGAAGGCCGAAAAAGCAGTCAGCCGGAAAAAATAATCGGCGGAAGGCCGATATACGGGTTTGAACAGCCTGTTTTAAAATATTTTTCCGTCAGCATAAAAACAGCCACCGCCTTGATCGGCAGCGGCGTGCCCGGCATAGACTTCTCTTTTGCAAAATGTGTTCTCCCGCAGCTTGTAACTGACTGTGGTTTGGTGTATACTTTAAGCATAGAGATTTAGGGCAACACCGCACAATTCGGCAGGCAGCTTCGGCGGATTCAGGATGTCCAGGAAAAGTACCGCCTGCGGCGGGACGTATGCTGCCGCAGCCTCAGGCGGAGGCTTCGATGCAGGCAATTCTGCATCTGGACAAGGCCGGGGATCTGTCGGATGTGATAGGCCTGCTGGTTGTTTGAAAACATGATTTTATAATGCTGGGGGGATCTTATTATGCTGTTTTGTGCCGTATGTCAGAGCAAAAGCTGCGCTGCCCGGATGGACCAAACGCCGACCTTTCCAAAGGGCTGCCCCGGACAGGGCGAAAAGATGGATGCCTGGCTGCAGGAGTACGATGAGCCTTTCGATCGGCTGATGGCACAGAAATCTGCGCTTTGCAACCAGGATTACAGTGAATGCCGCTTGACAAAGACCATGCGCTTCGCCAAGGAGTGCGGCTTTCACAAGTTGGGACTGGCGTTTTGCGATGCGCTTGACGAGCAGGCACGGCAGATCAACGCCATTTTGTGCCGAAACGGTTTTCAAGTAGAAAGCATTCGCTGCAAAGTGGGACACATCGACCGCAGCGCCATCGACGCTCCCTCCTCGCAGAAGGCAATGTGCAATCCGATCGCGCAGGCGGAGCTGCTGAATGAAGTCGGAACGGAGATGAATATCATTGTCGGTCTGTGCGTCGGTCACGACGCGCTGTTCATTCGCCACTCCAAAGCACCTGTTACTGTGCTGGCGACAAAGGATTTTGTGTATGACCATGCACCGCTGGAGTGTCTGAAGGATATGTAAGGCAGCACCGCACCATTCGGCAAGCAGCGCCGACGAGAGCTTTTTCGTCAAGGCAAGGTTTGACGAGCGCAGGAATAAGGAAAAATCGCGCCGCATGGGGCTTCCTCTGCGGCGCGATTTCGTTATGGTTCGTCCGGAACCTCCGACAGTGTCTCTCTCACCAGCTCACGGTGCGTCACCTTACCTGCTGCGGCTCCGTATGCTCGCGCATCGTTTGAATTTCCGCCTGCTTGAAGAGGATGCAGCTGCAATGTCCCTTGAAGGTTGGGAAGCAGATGATCTTCAGATCCGTGTCGATCTCCGGGCTGTGATCTATGATCTCCAGCGTTTCGCCGAACAGCGCTGTACGCTCGTAGACCCGCAGCCACTTGTCGTCCATATTGGGACATATTGGGAAATGTGCTTATCGGCTTAATGCAGCTGGGCGCAAGATGCAGCGACGGCTCTTGCCAGGCGCATGAAGATCTGATCGCCGGTTTTTCGGCGATTGAAGCGGAAGCAGAACTCGTCCAAATAGGACTGAAGCTGTGTACAGCGACCGTGATATGTGCCGAGCAGAAACGCTTTCAGGTTGCTGATGACTTTGTGTAGCCAATGTAAATCGCCGGTTTCGTACTTTTTTGCGTCCAGCGCAACGCCAGACAAGTTCCGATAGCTTCTGTAGCCGTCGCATTCGATTTTTGCACCCGGTGCAACAGCTTTGTCGACGACTTGCTGAAGTGTTTTGCTCGTGACGTCTTCCACGACCTGCATCCGCGTGAACAGCGCAGCCCCGTTTTCCGTTTTTGACAGCGCCACCACAATCTTCGCCTTGTCCGTCCCGCGACCACGTTTGCCGTTGCGCGCTGCTCCGCCCACGTAGCCGTCGTCCATCTCAACGATGCCGGAAAGTGCGTATTTCTCGTCTCTTTGAGCCATCGCGCGGCGAATTCTGTGCAAAAGATACAATGCTGACTCATAGCAGATGCCCAGTGTACGGCTCAGCTGGACGGCAGAAATGCCGCGCTTGTCCGTGGCACAGAGATAAATCGCCCAGAGCCAAGCGGTCAGTGGCAGATGCGTGCGGTGCATAACGGTTCCCGCGGTGACGGAGGTCTGGTGTCGGCAGGCGCGGCACTGAAACGTGTTCCGCCCGCGAACCGGGTAATATTCCGTACAGCCGCATTTCGGACAGACGAAGCCGTTTGGAAACCAAAGCCGGAATAATTCCGCCCGGCAGATTTCTTCCGTGCTGAAACGAGTGCGAAATTCTTCAAACGTGATGCTCTCTGCTTGTGCCATGCTAATGACCTCCTGCGTTTTCTAAGATCATTGTAGCACTTTTGCTGTCCTATATTTCGGACTTTTGTATCTATTTTTCGTTCAGCTGTATGAAGCCGATAAGCACATCAAAATTAAAGGTTGATTGCATAATGAAGTTGGACACCTAGGGTGTATCTGAAAAGTCAAAAATAGCGAAACGTACAAGAAAAAGACACAAACAAGTGGTAAGACAAGGGCAGAAAGAAGTGACAAGCATGAAAGCCCGTCGTTATGAACTTACCGATAAGGAATGGGAACTGATCCGACCGCTTATCCCGATCTCGCATACCGGCCGTCCGCAGAAAGATGTTCGCGCGCATCTCAATGGCATCCTGTGGCTTGCCCGCAGCGGTGCGCGCTGGAGCGATCTTCCGGCGAGATTCGGCCCACATCAGACGGTGTACAGCTGCTTCTGCCGCTGGCGGGACGATGGAACCCTGAAGAAGATTTTCGAGCTCTGCGCAGCCTCGAGCACAGGTGCGGATCTGAGCATGGATTCAACGTCGATCAAAGCATCCGTGCAGGCAGGCCGTGGAATAAGAAAGCGAGCAAAAATCAGACCTCAAGCAGCATCGGCAAAACACGCGGAGGTCTGAACACGAAAATTCATGCCATTGTCGGAAAAGACCTGCGGCCTGTGGCTTTTTTGCTGTCTGCCGGAAATGTTGATGACTGCACGGAGGCAGTCCCCCCTGCTGAAGCGGCTTCCTGATCTGAAGGACTGTGATATTCTTGCCGATAAAGCCTATGGCACAAAAGAGATCCGAACCTATCTGCATGACCAGTCCGCCCGCTATACGATCCCGCCGAAAGTGAACACAAAGCAGCCATGGCCATTTGATAAAGAGACGTATAAACGGCGGAATGTAATAGTGCGTTTCTTCAATCGCCTCAAGGAATTTCGCCGTGCTGAGACACGCTATGACAAGCGTGACGACTCCTTCCTCGCTTTTGTTATGGTCGCCGCGATCTGCGTCGCTTTCGGCATTTTGCACATCTGATCGCTGTTTTCAGATACACCCTAAGAAAAAATCCATAGTGATTTTCCGCACATGGTAGAATGAAGTTGGCACACAACATCTTCCAAGGGAGGGCAATCACTATGGATTTTTTCTTAGGTGTCCAACTTCATTATGCAATCAACCAAAAAGATTTTTGCGCTGCTTCTGGCGCTTTTGATGCTGGCAAGCGTTCTTGCTGGCTGCGCGTCTGAGCAGACGAACAACGATACAAATCCCGAAACCGAACCGGCTGCATCCGCAAATACAGATGTGAACGCCGAACCAGCAGCCGAGAAAGCACCGGAGAAATCGCTCAAGATCGTCACCACGATCTTCCCGGAATACGACTGGGTGCACGAGGTGCTGGGCGATCAGGCGGAAAACGACGAGCTGACCATGCTGCTGGACAATGGCGTTGACCTGCACAGCTAGGGGGCTGCGGTTTGCGCCCTTTTTCAGCCAGCGCAGCTGCATCCTGCTGCCGGACGCTTTCCGGTATCTCCTCTCAGAACAGCCCTGGAAAATTCCCAGCGCTGTCAAAGCGCATTTCATATGGTCCTTCAACGTGAGAAACATCGCTGCGTGTGATAAGCTGCCGGTAAAGCGCCTCGGAAACCTCGATTTCCTGCATGCAGAGTGTATTGCGGATTTTGGCAAGCTTCAGCTCGGAAGCATCCACGTGGTTACAGGTCCGGATGGCGAGAAGGATTGCGTCCTTGTCCGAGTTCATGTAAATGGGAATCCGCCCGTTCGCCAGCTCCGTCGAGGTCACCGAGTTTGTCCAAAGTACCGACCAGTCGATGCTTTCAAGGCATCGTCTGGTCGATACGTCTGAGAGCGCAATGCCGACACCGTTGCGCTCGCTTTCCGGCGAGACGCTGCAGATCACGAGCTTTTGCAGCTTCAAAATTCCGTCGAAGCCGGGGTCATGGGTATAGGTTCTGCCGACAATGTTCGGATCAAATCCGGAGCCGCTGATATTTTTTCCGATCTGCTCGATCACCAGAACGTCAAGTTCCGGACATTTGAAGCGCGGAATATTCTCTTTTGCGATTGTCTGAAGACGCTTGTCGAGCGCAAGTACGCCGGAGGCTTCCGCCGCGTCGACTGCGCAGATCTGATCATAGGCGTTCTGCACAATGCCGACGCCGCCAAGAACCTTTCTGGTTGCGATCAGGGATTGCGCCACCTGCGGAATCAGCGCCGCAAACCGGGAAAATCCCTGCTGGTGAAACACGGATGCGCCTGCATGTTTGCCAAGACCGATGGCTGCCATCTTGCAAAGACCGCTCTCTACCTCGCCGCGAAAATCCGTGTGCGGCTTGACCTTATTGAAAAGAAGAATCCCGTCCGCCTCGAACGCGAGCTTGTCGCACAGCAGCGGAACGTCACCGAGCTTCCCATATTGTACGGTCTGCATGGATGACTCGATTGGCGCGCCGATGGTCTCCTCCCGGATTCCGTAGCCCGCGAGAAGCTGCCGCTGCCCCTCCGCCGTCGCCCCGCCGTGGCTTCCCATGGCAGGAACAACGAAGGGCTGCGCGCCAAAGGCGCGCAGCGTCCGGCAGATTTCCCGCAGAAGCGCCGCATAGCCCGGAACGCCGCGGCTACCTGCGGTTACCGCAATCCGCTTCCTCCGCAAATTCTTTCCGGTGAGTATTCTGGAAAGTACTTGTTCCAGTTCACGTTCCGGATGCTCCAGCGCGTTGTCCGTATAATCCTGCCGGATTCGGTAGAGTTTCGGAATCGTGATGTTCTCCATGCCGAGAATCCGGATTTCAGACGGTGGGAACGGAATAAACATCGTCTCAGCCTCCCAGGTATGCTTTTTTGATTTCGGGGCTTTCCATCAGCTCTTTTGCCCGACCCTCCATGCACATGGTTCCAAGCTCGAGCACATAGGCGCGGTCGCTGGCGTCGAGCGCCATGAATGCATTCTGCTCGACCAGAACAATCGGGATTTTCTTCATTTCCCGGATATGCAGAATCGTTTTGAAAATATCCTCGACGATGATGGGCGCCAGACCGAGCGACGGCTCGTCGAGCATCAGAAGCTTCGGGCTCGACATCAGACCGCGCGAGATGGCAAGCATCTGCTGCTCGCCGCCGGAAAGGGAACCGCCGTTCTGATTGAGGCGCTGCTTGAGCTTTGGGAAAAGCGTATACTGCTCTTCGAGCAGCTGATCGAGCTCCTGTTTGCTGTATTTGCAGGAATACGCGCCCATCAGAAGGTTTTCATAGACAGTAAGCTCCGGGAAAATCAACCGTCCCTCCGGAACATAGGTAATGCCGTGCCGGACAATTTTGTGCGGCTGCATTTTGGTGATATCCCTGCCGTCAAACGTGATGGTTCCGGAAGCGGCGTGGACAAGACCGGTGATGGACGACATGAGCGTCGTTTTGCCCGCGCCGTTTGCGCCGATGACGGAGACAATTTCGCCCTCGTCCACATGGAAGGAAATATTGCTGAGCGCACAGACTTTGTCGTAATATACGCTGATATTCTTTACGTCTAACATCTGTACCCCTCCTTAAATCTTCTTGTAGCGCTCGCCGAGGTAGGCTTTGATGACGACCGGGTCCTCCTGCACCTCAGACGGCGTACCCTCCGCAATTTTCACGCCGAACGACAGAACCGTGATCTTGTGGCACAGGTTCATCACGACGTCCATGTTGTGTTCAACGAGAAACAGCTTGATGCCGCTTTCAAAGATTTTCTGTAAAATCTGCATCAGCTCCATACGTTCGGTCGGATTCAGACCCGCCGCCGGCTCGTCGAGCAGCAGCAGCTGCGGCTTCGACATCAGCGCGCGCGCCAACTCGAGCATCTTCTGCTTGCCGTACGGAAGGTTCCGGACATTTTCGTTTCGGACGCTGTAGAGTCCGACATACTCCATTGCTTCCTCTGCCGCTTCTTTCAGAAGCTTTTCCTCGCGGAAATGAGCGCGCACATCGAGAAGGCTCTTCGCCATGGAGTTTCCGGTAAAGCTGTGCCCGCCGACCATTGTATTTTCCAGTGCGCTCATGGACGTAAAGAGCTTGATGTTCTGAAAGGTGCGGATGATGCCCATCTTTGCGAGGCTGTCCGTGCTTTTGCCGGAAACCTCGGTTCCCTTGTAGACGATGGAGCCGCTGTCCGCAGGAATAACGCCGCTGATCATGTTGATGGTCGTCGTCTTGCCGGAGCCGTTCGGACCGATCAGCGCGTGGATGGAGTCGTCGGTAATGGACATGGAAAAATGGTCTACGGCGCAAAGACCGCCGAAGTTTTTGGTCAAGCCCTGAATTGTCATTACATCAGCCATTTTTCTCAGCCTTCTTTCCTGTTATATCGCGGAAGTACCGGGTGATTTTTCGGACGATTTCGAGCAGTCCGTAGGGATTGAAAATCGCCATCACGAGCATGAACGCGGAGAAGATCAGCCAGTAGTAGTTATCGAACTTTCGCAGCAGCTCCGGAAGCAGCGTCACGAGCACCGCGCCGAGCACATTGCCGCCCGTGCTGCCGATGCCGCCGACCATCAGCATCATCAGATACTTGATCGTGAGCTTCATGGAAAAGTCCGACGGGCTGATGTAGCCGATCAGATGCGCGTACAGTGCGCCGCCGATGCAGCCGTATACGCAGCAGAGCGTAAAGGCAAAGACCTTCACCGTAGAAAGGCAGATGCCGCACGCTTCCACTGCAAGCTCGTTGTTGGCAACAGCCTTGATGGCTCTGCCCCATTTGGAGTTTGTAATGTAGACGGTCAGGACCAGCAGCACAAACAGGATTGCCATGAACAGGAACAGATAGCTGTGCGCGCTGTTAATTTGCAGACCGAAGAACGTGAAGCCCGGGATCGCGCGCACGCCGCTGGGACCGCCTGTCAGATCCATCAGGTTCGTCACGAGGATGCGGACGATCTCGGAAAAGCCGAGCGTCGTCAGCGCCAGATAGATGCCCTTGATGCGAAGGCTCGGATAGCCGATGATAATGCCGATGGCAATGCCCATCAGGATGACAAACAGCAGCGAAAGCCACGAAGACATAGAAAGCTTCGTACACAGCAGGGCGCTCGTATACGCGCCGAGCGCCATAATGCCGGCGGTACCGAGGTTCATCTGTCCCATCATGCCGGTCACAAAGTTCAGACCCATCAGTACAATGATGCTGATGATGATCTGGTCTGCCAGAATAATCAGATAATTGTTCTGCACCAGCAAAGACGCCAGCGCAAGCGCCGCACAGGTCAGAAAAATCCAAAGAACTTTATATTTTTTCATCTCTGCGGCCTCCTAACGATTGACGGTTTTCTTTTTCAGAATGCCCTCCGGCTTGACAAGCAGGAAGCCAATCAGAAGCACGAATGCGACGACGTCCCGGTAAACGGAAGGTCCCACGCCCGTATATAGGCTTTCGACGATACCGATGAGCAGACCGCCGACAATTGCGCCCGGAATCGAGCCGAAGCCGCCCACAATACCGGCGGAGAAGCCCTTGAGCGCAATGACGGACGCCATCGTCAGCTTCACGTTCAGAATCGGGATAATCAGAATGCCGATGATGCAGCAGATCGCGGCGCTCAGACCGACGGTTAGCATAATATTTGCGTTGACGTTGATGCCCATCAGCGCCGCAGCCTTCTTGTCCTGCGCCACGCAGCGCATCGCACGGCCGACCTTCGTCATCTTGAACATCAGATGGATGGATACCAGAAGCAGCATCGACACAACCACAATGACGGCGTAGACCTTCGGGATGGAGACGCCGCCCACATTATAAGAGCCCTTGATAAAATCGGGCAGGTTGAACGGTGCGGGTCCCCAGATCAGTCTGGCTGCTTCATTCAGAACCTCGGAAAGCATCAGCGTGCCCATGACTGCAAAAATGTTGGAGTTCAGGCGGCTGAGCGGGTTGAACACGCCGACGGCAGTCAGCGCGCCAAACAAGAACATGATGAGAATCGTGATTAAAATTGCTGCGCCGCTCGGAACACCCAGCTTGAGCATCAGCGTTCCGGCAAAGATATAGGCGCCAAGCATGATGAATTTTTCGTGGCCGAAATTTACAAGACCACTTGCGTTCCAGATCAGCGTATACTCAATCGCGACCATGCAGTAGATACACCCCATGCCGATGCCGCTGACCAGTAACTGTAAGAATGTTACCATTGCAATGCCCCTTTTGCCTGTTTTAGGTTCAAATCAATTCCATATCAGGAGTTTGTTTCCGTTTGAAAAGGTGTGGGCGCACCACAACCGACGCGGCGCGCCCACAGGTTTCTTATTCGTATACGGTTGCAGACCAGTGCGGCTGGTTATCTACGATTTCGCAGACAACCGCGCTGTGAACCAGCTCGCCGTGTTCGTTGGAATACAGCGTGCCATAAACGGACGGCAGATCCTTGGTTTCCAGCAGCGCCTTCTGGATGCTGGCGCGGTCAGCCGCACCGGCGCGGGTGATCGCATCGGCAAGGATGTAGACGCCATTGTAATAGGCTGCGGCAAAGAGGTCAGGCTCTACATCGTAGGTCTCGACAAACGAATTGTAGAACTTCTGCACCAGCTCGTCGGGGTTATCGGCGACGAAGTCGGCGACACTGTAGAAGCCTTCGGTCTCTTCTGCCGTAACAAGGCTCAGATAGGTAGGCAACGAGAAGGTCGTCGGACCGACGATGGGCACATCCAGACCCATTTCGTTCATCTGACGGGTCAGAATGGCTGCTTCGGGGTCGTGCGTGTAAACGATCAGGCAGTCGATGCCGGCGTTGATGCACTTCGTGACTGCACCGGACATGTCGGTATCGTTCGTGTTGTGACCTTCGACGACCAGCGGTTCATAGCCGGCGTCGGTCAGGTACTTCACAACAACGTCTCTGCCGCCGACACCGTAGTCGTCGTTGTTGTAGATCACGCCGAATTTGGTTGCGCCGACGTTTTCGATGGCAAACTTGCCGATGATCTGACCCACAAAGGAGTCAGAGCCTCTGATTCGGAAGAGCCACGGGTTGGAGACCTTTTCGACGAGGCTGGGCGAAGAAGCGCCGGTCAGGTAGGGGATTTCTGCCTGCGCGACAATGCCTTCCACCGCCATGGCGTTCGCACTTCTGTGCGGACCCAGCAGCGCGACGATCGACTGGTCGCTCACGAGCTTGTTGACAACGTTCACAGCCGTTGCAGAGTCGTTCGCGTCGTCCTCCACAACGATCTCGAGCGGGCGACCGAGCACGCCGCCGGCAGCGTTGATTTCGCTGACAGCCATCTTGATGCCCTGCACGGAGCGCTCGCCGTCGAGCGGCGCCGCGCCGGTGATTGCGGCGGAAACGCCGATGCGGATGGGATCGGTGCTTGCGGCAGTATTGCCTGCGGAAGCTTCGGTTTCGGTGGCTGCGGTTTCAGCGGTGGTTTTCGCAGAGTCGCTGGTTTGTTCTGTCTTGGTGCTGCTGCATGCGGCGCAGGTGAACACCAAAAGCAGCGCGAGAAGCATGGAAACAAATCTTTTCATCGGTAACTCTCCTTTTCTTATTTGAACTGTTTCTTGATGCTGCAATCAGATAACAGACAGTTCCTTCAGACGCGCCTTGATCTGCGCCTTTTCTTCTTCCGTTGCGGGGATAAACGGGCTGCGGGGATATGCCTTGATGATATCGCGCAGCTCGAGCATGGCGTAGACCGCCAGCTGCGTGGATTTTGCCAGATACATGATGTCGCGGATTTCGTTGACGCGGAACTGCGTTTCGCGCAGCTTGTCAAACTCCTTGTTCATGCCCTCGACATACATCTGATGGCAGATTTCCGGCAGCGCGTTGCCGATGCCCGGAATATATGCCTCGCAGCCGAGTACGCAGGCGGAAAGCCACATTGCTTCGGTGCCGAGCGCAACGTCAAAGGTCTCGTCTTTGAGTACGCGCTGATAGCTGGCATGCGCCAGAATATCAAATGTCGCGTCCTTCACGCCGTTGACGCCAATCTCCGTCTTCAGACGCTGCAGAAGCTTGAGCGACATCGTATAGCCCTGGAACGACGCATTGTTATAGACATAAACCGGAACCTTGCCGTCCACAGCCTTGACAATGTGCGAGTAATACTCGCAGATACTGTCGTTGTTATGTTTATAATAGTAGGGACCGACTGCGGAAACCGCCTGCGCGCCGGCTTCCACCGCGTGCTTGGCAAGCTTCGCTGCGCTCAGACCGTCTGCCGTGCCGACATGGACGACAACGGGAATCTCGCCTGCGACTTCATCGAGCGTCGTTTCGACGATTTTTTTGCGCTCTTCCATTGTCAGAAGCGCGCAGCTTCCGTAGGAGCCTGTGATGAACATGCCGTCGACATTTTTCTTCAGAAATGCCGCGAGCTTCCGGACTCCCTCATAATCCACCTCGCCGTTTTTCTGGAACGGCGTGACAACGGGCGGAATAACACCTTTCATTCGGAACATAGCAATCCTTCCTTTCTTATGCTCTGGTTTTTGTATATTCGTTTGCAATCTTGATGGCACCCTTGACGGTCAGCTCACTCAGGATTTCCTTGTCAGAGAGCTTTGTGATCTGCACGCGTCCAGCATACATCTGCGAAATCAGGCGCTCATACAGGTCGCACCGCGACTTCTGACCGAAGAGGATATAGCGCGCGGCGCGGTTGTTCTGGCGCTCAAATTCCTGCAGCATTTTCAGATCGTCAATTGCGATTGCCGCGTCGATAAATGCGCGCCGCTCTTTGTAGTCTGTTTTCAGAAGCACCTGCATGAAGCGGGGAATCAGGAAGCAGCGATCCAGACCGACATTTTCCACCACATCCTTCGCGATGGCGACAATTTCTTCAAAGGTATAGCCGCCGCTCTGCTCGTTTTGCTCCTCTGTCAGGCTCTTGCCGACCATCGTCGCAGAGCAGACCGCTTCATAGAGCTGACCGCTGATCGAGGTCAGGCTTGCCGTTACCTTCTGCTCCGCATTGATATGAATCAGCTTGGTGTGGCTGCTGAGAACGATCACGTTGGTTGGCGTATGGATATCAAATTCGTCCATGATGCCGACCATCTGCGTTTCCTCGCCGCGCATGAAGTCCACATTCCGAATCTCACGCAGCGTCGCGTTTTCGCCGTAGTTGTTGCGGATGCCGCGGATAAAGAGGATGGGAATGTCGAGCGGCAGCAGCTGCCTGCCGGATACGAGCTCCGCATGCGCCGCCAGATCCTCCAGCCCGACCGGCGCAATGAGATGCGGCAGCTCGATCAGACCGATTTCTGAGGTAATCATGCCGGACGCGATGGCAAAGGAAATGTCCTTCAGCGCAATCTTTGCGTTCGCCGCCGCCTCCTCAATTGCCTCACACAGACCGTTGCGGAGTGTGTCCTTGCTTCCGGTCATGGACGTATTTCGCACGCCGACACGCCGCTCGCCAGAAGCGATGATTTTTCCTTCGCGGTCGACAATGTAGACTCTGGTGTTGGTCGTGCCGCAGTCAATTACAGCATATTTCATTTCGTTTCCATTCCTTTGAGACTGTTTCGGTTGACAATGTTGACCGGCTGCCCACCCTCATACACACGGATGATTTCCTGCGCAAGCTTTTCCTTGAGCGTGGCAATCGCTTCTTCCGTGTACCAGGCAATATGCGGCGTGATAATGAGATTGTTCAGCGTTCGCAGGGGACTGCCGGCAGGAAGCGGCTCCTGCTCGGTCACATCGATGGCTGCGCCTGCAATTTCGCCGTCGCGGCAGGCACGATAGAGCGCTTCGGTGTCTACGGTCGCGCCGCGGGAGGTGTTGATCAGGAACGCCGTCTTCTTCATGGCACGCAGCACGTCTTCATTGACGATATGGTGCGTCTGCGCCGTCAGCGGGCAGTGGACAGAGATGTAGTCGCTCTGGCACACCAGCTCCTCAAAGCTCACCAGCTTCACGCCGAGCTCCTTCGCACTTTCCTCGGGGACGAACGGATCGTAAGCCAGAATCTGCATGTCAAAGCCGGAGAGCTTTTTTGCCACCGCGCGCGGGATGCGTCCGAAACCGATCAGACCGACCGTCTTGCCCGCTGTGCGGTACATGGGCTTTGTGATTGCGTAATTCCATTCGGCACGGCGGATCATATCGATCGTCTGCGGAATCTTCCGCGCCGCACACAGAAGCAGCGTCACTGCGTAGGTGCTGACCTCATCAATGCCGTAATCCGGAACGTTTACGACCGGAATGCCGCGCTCGCTGGCAGCGGCAAGATCGATATTGTCTACGCCGATGGCGTAGCGGATAATCATCCTGCAGTGCGCAAGATTCTCGATCACTTCGCGGTTGATGTCCGCGTACTGCGTGACCAGGACATCACAGTCCGCCGTAATTTCCTTCACGTGCGCTGCGTCCCGGTACTGATAATCTTGCAACTCAATATCGGGTCTGGCGAGAATTTTTCGCTCAATGTCCAAATTCTCATACGTATAATCTGTAACGACTACTTTAAACATACGAACCTCCATTTTCTTATTGCTGTTCAGAAGTCATAAAAAACAGACTGCAAATAGTTTCATCTGATAAAACTAAGTTTCGTAAAATATACAAATAATGAAAACCGGTTTCATTATTTGCCGAAAAATCAAAACCGTCTGCGACCGGAACCAAGCAGCCGGGAAATCTCTGCCGCAGCCTCCTGCACCATCTGCAATACATGCGTCTCACCTGCGCGCTCAAACGCCTCCCGCACCGCACCGAGACTGATGCCCGCAACCATACCGTTTGTGTAACCATAAATCGGCACACAGGCGCTGACGATACCCTCGTCGTGCTCGCCGTTGTTGATGACATACTGCAAATCGCGGATATTTTGAATCCGCTCCATGATTTGCGGAATTTCCGTCTGCGTTGTTGTTGTGTAGCGGTCGAGCGGCTGCCTGGACAGAAACTCCCGGCAGTATTTGTCGTCGTGCTGCGACAGGAACAGAAGCCCGATGCCCGTGCAGTGCATCGGCAGAATGCCGCCGATCTGCGACATCAGCTGCGTCGTGCTCTGCACTCTTGCCTTCGGAAAAATCTTGCTGATGACAACGACCTTCTCATCCTCCAGAATTGCCAGATGGATGAACATATTGCTCCGGTTTGCCAGCTCCTCCAGAATCGGTCTCGACACTTCGATCAGATCGATGGACGCAAGCTTGCTGATACCGAGCGCGAGCGCACAGTAGCCGAGCTGATACTTCCGCGTCTCTTCCTTGTATGACAGGAACTTTTCATTCAGAAGCGTTGTCGTCATGCGAAGTGCGGTGCTTTTGTTGAGATCGCTCTCGTCGGCGATCTGCTTGAGCGTCATCGGCTGGTTATCTGGCAGGAACAGTTTGAGAATGCGAAGCGCACGCTGTACGCTTGCAATTGTATAATCATTCATATTTCATATATTCCATCTCTTGCTTTCTTATCTTAAGTTTACAGCCCCGGCGTTGGAAAAGCAAGCACAAATCACCGGCGAAGGAATACTTTGGTTGGTTGAACAGTTTTTTTAAAAGATCGTTTTATCGGCGTTTTCCTGCAAAACGCGCGCGATAAAGTCTTTCTTTGTGAGGGCGCCGATATCCCCTTCGTCGCGCTTGCGCACGGAAACGGTT
>OLVV01000216.1_pt1 | contig 38802 bp, 25 predicted proteins | sample 1673581 | NCBI WGS metagenome assembly OLVV01 (sample SAMEA103958116, study PRJEB25191) | human gut metagenome | biome: human-associated habitat [ENVO:00009003]; feature: intestine environment [ENVO:2100002]; material: feces | place: Germany | collected 2013/2015
ATCGGGTCGTAATACTTGTCGGGAGTTTCGTTAAGCGACACAACCGGCTTTACAGGACTGAGTCTGAAATCTATTGCCCATCGCCGCGAGTCATCGTCCTGAGCGTTTGCCACAAGTCTTGACAGACAAAGCAGCAAGACTAAAACAATCAATGGTCTTGTATTCATCATAACAACTTTTTTATATATATCGTTAATGAACCGATAAACCCCTACGGCACTACCCCGCCAATTTTTAATTCTTAATTTTTAATTTGAATTACTATCCCACAGTGCCTTCCAACGACACGCTGAGCAGTTTCTGAGCCTCAACGGCAAACTCCATAGGCAGCTTGTTCAAAACCTCCTTGGCATATCCGTTGACGATAAGGCCCACGGCCTGCTCTGTAGGTATGCCTCGCTGATTGCAGTAGAACAGCTGGTCTTCGCTTATCTTGCTCGTCGTAGCCTCGTGCTCCACTATCGCCGAGTCGTTGTGTATGTCCATATACGGGAACGTGTGGGCACCACAGTCGCTGCCCAACAGCAGCGAGTCGCACGACGAATAGTTGCGGGCATTGTCGGCATTAGGCGACACTCGCACCAGTCCGCGGTAAGAGTTCTGGCTGTGTCCCGCGCTGATACCCTTGCTTATTATAGTACTCTTGGTGTTCTTTCCCAAGTGAATCATCTTCGTACCCGTGTCGGCCTCCTGATAATTGTTGGTAACGGCTACGCTGTAGAACTCAGCCACAGAGTTGTCGCCGCGCAGGATGCACGAAGGATATTTCCACGTGATGGCCGAACCCGTCTCAACCTGTGTCCACGACAGTTTTGAATTAACTCCACGCAGATCGCCACGCTTTGTAACGAGGTTGAACACTCCGCCTTTGCCGTTCTCGTCGCCCGGATACCAGTTCTGCACCGTAGAATATTTCACTTCGGCGTTGTCCTTTACGATAATCTCGACGATGGCAGCATGAAGCTGATTCTCGTCGCGCATCGGAGCAGTACAGCCTTCGAGATAAGACACATAACTGTCGTCCTCAGCAATGATCAGCGTGCGCTCAAACTGGCCCGTGTTCCTTGCGTTGATGCGGAAATAAGAGCTAAGCTCCATCGGACTGCGCACACCTTTAGGAATGTAGACGAACGAGCCGTCGCTGAACACGGCGCTGTTTAATGCAGCGAAGAAGTTGTCGCGATAAGGCACAACCGTACCGATATATTCCCTAACCAAGTCGGGATGATTCTTTATGGCCTCGCCAATAGAGCAGAATATGATGCCCTTCTCGGCCAGTTTCTCCTTATAAGTAGTCTTCACCGACACCGAATCCATTATGGCGTCTACGGCCGTCTGACCGCTAAGGGCAAGGCGCTCTTCGAGCGGAATGCCCAGCTTGTCGAATGTCTTCATCAGCTCAGGGTCAATCTCCTTCTTGCCTTCGTCCTTCTTCTTTGCCAGCGGGTCGGCATAATATGATATAGCCTGATAGTCTATCTCGGGCACATGAACATGTCCCCAGGTAGGCTGTTTCAGCGTCTTCCAATAGTTGTAGGCCTTCAGGCGGAAGTCGAGCATCCAGTCGGGCTCGCCCTTCTTCTGCGAAATCAGGCGCACCACGTCCTCGTTAAGACCCACGTCGATTATGTCCGTATGCACGTCGGTGGTGAAGCCGAACTCATATTTCTGCTCAGCCACCTGTCTTACGAACTCGTTGTTTTTATTTATTTCTTTATTATCCATCTCTATTTGTCGTAATTTTGCAGAAAAATAAAAATCTGCTGTGGTCTGCAAAGTTACGAAAAAATATAATACGGCAAGCACATTATTAATGGAGAATTGAGAATTAAGAACGGAAAAACAAAGTTCGGCGCAAGCCAATTATGATTTGTGAAATTAAGTTCAGCGCAGGCCTATTATGAAACGCTGTTCAGCGCTTAGCTAATTATGGATTGTGAATCGTGAAATATGCAGTAAAAAGTCATGACAAAATATTTTTTCAATCTAGGGAAACGATATATAACGGATGTTAATTTGTCCGTATCAACAGTGCAAGTTTATTAACACGTGTTCACATCTAAGATATTTTAAGAGCCTGAAATGGCTGATTTTTATATCCAAAAGCTGCAATTTCAGGCAGCAAAAGCATAAGTATGATATCGTAACCGGGCCACTTTTGATGCAAAAGTGGCCCGGTAATATTTTTTAACTGTTGTTGTTTCACTTCACAAACAGCATAAATCACTAATAATCAACAACTTATCAAAAAGCACGATTTTCGGCCATTTTCACGCTAAACCACGCATCTGCGACGGGCACCGCCATTCTGAGAGCGTCAAACGTCCGGAATTTTTCACTTTTATTTACAAATATGTCTATCGCCATGAGGACCTGACAGGCTATACGGGCATAACATACACAGCATCAGACCATATCCTCGCCTGTCCTTACCACCGGTACGCGCACGGTCTTGTGGAACGGAATGAAGCGTGATATTATGGCTATTGCCAGCGTCACGGCAAAGAGCCAACCCAGGATATGCTTCAGCGCGAGCAGAGTGCCCTGCTGCTGCAGAATGGTGTTGAGCGTGTTAGTGGCCATCTGCACTGCCTCGTCGGCTCCGTGTCCCTGCGCCAGCGCACTGCTGAAGGCCGACTGCCAGCGCGACGCGGCAAGAGGGTCGGCGGCCGACATGGTCTCCGACAGCTCAACCATATAGCGCTGCTGCAGGCGATAGAGCGTGTTGCTGTAGAATGCCGAGGCTATGACCGGCGTAAGCACCGAGCGGAACGTTATGAGGAAGAAGGCGTTGGATAGCAGATACTTGGGCTGAAGGTCTTCTACGGCAAAAAGCGCGAAGGCTATTATCAGCGCAAGCATGCCCAGGCCTCGCAGGAACATCGGCAGATAAAGCATCTCGTAGGTGCTGTCGGGCGATATGCCGAAATAGAGCATGCCGAAGAACAGGGCAAAACACGACATGCCGCCGGCAATGAAGAAACGGAAACGCCACCGCTGCCAGCGGAACCACCAGAAGCAGATGAACGCGCCGAGAACATAGCCCGGCAGAAGCCAGATGTATATGGTGTAGGTGCGGGTGTTGTCGACATGCAATATTGTGGTCATATAACTTGTCAGCAGGCTCGTGGACGTGCTGAAGAACATCACGAGCATCATATAGAAATAGCCGAGAATGGCCTTCCACTGGAACAGAGGTTTAAGACTTACGAACGGACGGGGCGAATGAAACTGCTCCCAAAGGAACAGTGCCACGAGCAGAGGGGCTATGACGATGTAGATGCGTATGCGCGGAGAGGCCATCCAGTCGAGCGTCTTGCCGTAGGTTATCACATAGATGAGCATGAGCAGGCCGGTGGATATTATGAGCATCTCGCGCGGATGAAGTTCTTTCCAAGGTATGGGGCGCGCCTGACGGTCGATGCGGAAGAACATGATGACCGACAATATGGCCACGGCCAGAAGGAGCATCATGAAGTAGTACATATACTTCCAGTCGTAATGATAGGCCAGCAGGGCCGTGATGACCATCGAGAGCTGGCCGCCGCCGAACACAAGCGGATAGAAATAGGCATAAAACTCGCTGCGCACGTCTTTCGGACTGAATATGAACTTTATGCGGCGTATTATCCACAGCATAAGAAAGCCCTTGAGAAAGCCGATGATGAAACTTGCAGTTATCAGGAGGTCGATGTTGGCCTGACGGGCGCAAAACCAGCTCAAGAAGAACTGCAGCACGAGGTCGACAAGCAGAAGCGTCTTTGCCGGCAGCGCGTTAAGAATCTTGGGCACTATGGGATAGGCCACGGCCATGCCTGCCGACGCGGCATAATAGCCTATGGTGATGTCCTCGGTGTATACGCCCAGCGTATTAGACACCTCCACCATGCTTCCGGTATAGGTGCCGTTGAGCATGGCTATGGGCAGCATGATAATAAACACGGCTGCCACGGTCAGACGGTCGGGCACCCACGACCTGACGGGTATGTCGAGCTCCTTGGCTGTTTTCATTTGCGTCTGAGTGCTTCTGTTTCAACCATCATGCCTGCACGCAGCAGCCTCATGCTCTCCTCGCCGGCGTCGTCGATGTCGATTCGCACGGGTATGCGCTGCTGCACCTTCACGAAGTTTCCTGCCGAATTGTCGGTAGGCACAAGCGAATATTTAGAGCCCGTGGCCTCTGATATGGCCGTAACATGGCCGTGGAACACGCGGCCGGGCACGCCGTCGACCTTTATGCGCACAGGCTGGCCTATATAGATGTTGGCTATCTGAGTCTCACGATAGTTGGCCGTTATCCACTTGCCCGACTGTCTGACGATGTACGAGAGCGTCTGTCCGGCGCTGACATACTGGCCCGGCTCGAGCGTGCGGCGGCCCATGTAGCCGCTGTATGGCGCCGTTACCACGGTGTACGACAGGTTGAGGTTGGCCATGTCAAGAGCCGCCTCAGCACTGAGTATGCCAGCCTCAACGCCCACCTGCTTCTTGCTTGTCTCGTCATACTGCGAGCTGGCGGCCTCCTTCTGCCGCAGCAGAGCGTCATAGCGTGCCTTGGCAGCCTCATAGTTGGCCTTGGCCTGCTCAAACTGCTGCTCGGGCACCGACTCTTCATGCAGCAGGCGCTCGTATCGCTTATAGTCCTGCTGCGCCTGCCACAGCTTTGCCTTTGCCTCGGCAAGGTTGGCATCCTGCTCGGCTATGCGCGTGTGCGACGTCTGTATGCCCGAAGCCAGCACCCCGCGCGAGCCGCGGGCGTTGAGCAGGGCGGCCTGTGCCTCCTTCTGCTTTATCAGATATTCGCGGTTGTCGAGCACTACAAGGGTGTCGCCCTGATGCACAAACTGATGCTCGCGGAACCGCACTTCCTGGATATATCCGCCCACACGGACGTTTATCGGGGCTATATACTGGTCAACAAACGCGTCGTTGGTTATTTCGTAGCTTATGTATCGCCAGAAATAGTTTGCAGTCCAGGCCAGTCCTGAACCGGCTATGATGACACACACTATGTTAAGAATGATATTACGGCGGCGCCGTTGCTTCAGGCGCTTATATTTCAGATGGATTATAGACATGTCGTTTATGTAGGTTACTTTAATAAAATGTTGTCCTTACTACAGTTCGCCGACAGCGCGCTGCAGTTCATAGTAGGTGTATGCCACCTCCGTGCGTGCCGTGGTAAGCTGCAGCTCGGCGTTAAGCCTTAGGTTGTCGGCGTCGAGCAGGTCTGTCAGTATTGCAAGCTGGTTCATATACCTGTTATACATTATGCGGTAGTTCTCAGATGCCTGCCTCACCGAAAGCTTCAGGGCCTCTACACGGCTGATGGCCTCACGGTGGCGCAGCAGGGCCGACTGCACGGCCATGCGTATCTGCTGCTGTTTCTGCTCCTCGGCGTTATGCATGAGCTGAACGTTCTGCCGTGCCTCGCGCAGCTGATGGCGGTCGGTATAGAGTGCCGACAGCGGATAAGACACCGACACGCCCACGTTCCATGCGTTGTTATACATGTCGGCCATAGTGCGCGAAACGGGACGCGCCAGCGTGTTAGACGCCGTGAGGGAAACAGAAGGGCGCAATGCCGACTGCTTTATGCACACGTTGTTTTCGGCTATCTCGGTCTGTTTGTGCAGCGCAAGCACCGAAGGGTCGGCAAGCGATGCGCGCTCAACATAGTATTCATAGCTGTCCACATGACGCTCGTCTGCCAGCAAAGCCGTGTCGGGCATGAGCAGCAGGCGCTCGTCGAGCCCGAGAAGGATGTCTATCTGCTGCGAGGCTATGCGTATGTCGTTGTCTGTCTCCTGTAGTGCCAGCCGGTCGTCGGTGAGCTGCAGCTCGCTGCGCAGCACGTCGTTGTTGGTTATTACGCCCTCGGCCTTCAGGCGGCGTATGTCCTTCAGCCTACGCTCCGACTCAGCAATCTTTCTGTCAAGCACCATGTGCTGCTTATACATGCTGAATAGTTCAAGGTAGCGGCTGAGCATGGCAAGCCTTATGTCGCCCTCGTCGGCAGCAGTCTGCAGCCGCGCAAGTTCCTGCTCAAGGTCGGCCTTGCGTATGGAGTATTTTATCCTGCCGCCCTGATATACGGGCTGACTTACGTCTACCGTATAGTTCTGCTGCCAGTCGGGGGAGTCGGGCCTGGTGGCGTGGCTCAGTCCGTTCTCCCACACTATCGGCTGGCCCAAATATCCGGCACGCAGCCCCACGCTGACCGAAGGCAGCCTCGACATGCGTGCCGTCTTGGCGCGCTCGGCAGCCATCTGCTCCTTCAGGCGGTCGGCAGCCACCTGAAGATGACTGCGCGACACCTTTGACAAAAGCTCCTCAACACTGAGATACAACGTGTCGCACTCTGTCTGCGCACATGCCGGCAGTGCCGCCGACGATGTCAGGAGCGCAACGATAAAAGTTCTAATATGTCTCGATTGCATGCTGCAGGTCTTTTAATAGTTTCTCCGTCTGCTTGATAACATCTTTGCCCAGTATCTCGTCAAGCCGCGTATAATATGCCGACAGCTTGGGAGATATCCACCGTCTGAAGGCCTCGCCCTCATCAGTAAGATAAACCAGCTTGTTGCGCTTGTCCTTAGGGTCTTCACGCCTGCAGACATAGCCTTTCTTCTCAAGATTCAGCATAAGATTAGTAAGACAGGCCTTATCCTTCGACGTCCTCACCGCCAGCGTCTGCTGCGATATGCCCTGTTCTGTCCACAGACAGCTCATTATCTGAAGCATCTCGAAAGTGATGCCTGCGCCCGAATCACGCAAAAGGCGCTGCATGGCCTGGCGCGACGCCATACGCGTACTTATAAGTTGGATGATGCAGTCGCGCGATGAAAAATGTCCGTTGTTATCCTCCATAAAATTCTTCTTTTTCTTTTCGGCTGCAAAAGTACATCTTTTTATCGAGATAGTCAAATATTTAACTAATTTGATTGCTTTCATGCAAGCACGGCATATTATGTGCAACAATGCCTAAAAGGAAATACTAAAGGAACTAATAGCCACGGAAAGGCAAGTAAAATAAACAAAAAGAAAGCAAAAGAAGAAACAGCAGGACACACCCCAAAGCCTCAACGGACAAAACTACAAAACGGATTTTTATCTTGCCGCGGCGTTATACCAAATATTTCTTCTTTTGCTTCTGACGGCTTATAGCTCAAAAAGCGGTGATTATGATTAAGCCCTTGCTCACTGTTTTACCCAGATAAGCTTAGTGGTGTCGTAGCCGCGACGACGCAAGTTGTCAAGAAGACCGGTCAGCACCGACTGCGGCAGTGCCTTTGTGCGGCTCATTATCCAGAGATATTTGTCTGAACTGCTGCCCACGAGCGCATAACTGTAGTCGGGCGCAATGTCGAGCACGTAATAGTCGGCATAGAACCACAGGAAGAAAGCCACCTTCAGCTTGCCCGGCTCAGACGCGTCGGGCAGCTTGCCCTTGCCGTTGGCCGTCTTGCGCTTGCCGTCCTTCAGGCCTTCGTTCACCACATCTATCCTGCCGTTGTCGAGCAGGGTGTATGTAGCCGTCACGTTTGTCATTCCGCGCTCAAACTTATGGTCGTAGCGCGCTATCTCATACCAGCGACCCATAAACCGCTTGAGGTCGAGCTGCCTAACGGTGGTGTTGTCAACAGTAACCGGCTCGTCGGCACATCCGCCCAGACACATAAGCGAAAGCAAAAATAGCATTATCTTTTTCATAGGCAAAGGTTTTATGGTCAGCTAATCTAAGTCTGACGATTAATTTGACAGCAAATATAACAAATAAACGTCAAAATGACAAGATTTAAACGGATTTAGATAAAAATGCACGAAAACTTATGCCCGCATAATAAAAAAAATCTGCATCATAATACTATCACTTCCAATAAAAGACCAACTTTAATCCAAGGAAATACCAGTTCGGTAAACGCTTTGCCCAGTTTGCCGCAAATCCATTGCCGCAGCATATTATATTATGTAACTTCGTAACGTAATCATCAAAATATTAGTATTATGAAAAAACTCCTACTATTGCTCGTCACTTTTATTGCAGGCATAACAGCATACGGCCAGGACGAGGGTAAAATAAAACTGACGCTGAACGTTGACAACCCCGAACGTGTCAGCATTGCCATCTTCGGCGAACCGCTTGAAGGACTGAAAGAGGGTGACAACGAACTGGAGGTTGACCCGTGGACAAACATCGAAATCAGTGCGGCAAAAGGCTGCACGCTAAAGTCGGTGGTGAACTCTGCCGGAGAGAGCATCGCCATCAGCTCTAACACTGCCACCATACTACTAACCGACGAGAAGACGGAAGAGACCCTGACCATCACATCTGAGAAAGAAGGCGAAGTGGCATTCACCATCGAGGTGGACAAGCCTTCGGAGGTAAGCGTGCTCGACTGCAACTACAAGAGCATCAGCCTCAGCGAAGGAATCAATGAGATGAGCATGCCGCAGAGCGAACTGCCGCTCATAATCGGATCAGTGAACTACGGACAAGACCTTTACAGCGTTACGCTCGACGGCGTTGAGCAGACATATAACTACGGCTACAGCGTCATGCCGAAGGACGGCAGCAAGATAGTGATAATAGCAGAGTTTCCCGAAAAGGACTGCACGCTGACCTTTGAACAGGCTGAAGACATAGGGCGCTTCTTCACCGACATACAGGTGAACGGCCAGTCGGCAGGCGACTTCGGCAACGAACTGACCGTACGCTGCGGCGACAACGTAAGCCTATATTACAATCCGGCATGCTGGGAGGACGAACAAAACGGCACGCCACTAACAGTTACGATAGACGGCAAGACCCCAGCGTGGTTCGGCCCGGGCTACAGCTTCGTGGTGAAACACGACACAAAAATAATAGTGGAACAGGCCGTCAGAAAGCCCGAAATAACAGTAAACGTAAACATCGACAACCCTGACAACGTAATCGTCTACCGCGTGAGCGAAAGCTATTATGACGTGCTGGAGCTTGAAGCAGGAGCCAACACTGTCACCGTTCCGGCCGACGAGCCGTCGATGGCAATAATGGCTGTAAACGACGACTGCAGCATTGAGGGCGTAACCGTAAACGGACGGCCACGCACGGTGGAATACTCCAACTACTTCAGTCTGACCGGACTTGAAGAGGGCGACGAAGTGGGCATATTCACCTCAGGCACAACATCTGTTGACAAGGTTACGACAACGGACGAAATCAGCGGCAATGTCTACACAATAAGCGGCACCCTGATAATAAGCAACGCCACGCCTGCAGACATAGCCCGCCTGCCTAAGGGCGTATATATCTGCAACGGAAAGAAACTGATGATACGCTGACACCCTATGCGCAAGGACAACCACAGGCTGACCTTGCTCACGGCGAAGGCTCTGCAACAAGCATTGCAGAGCCTTTTGTCATGTCTGGTGCATAAAGCATAAGCGCCTGCATGACAGCAACGAAAAACAATACTAATGACCGTTTTTGGTTAAAATAAATTTAACGTTTACACCAATGAAATCGAAGAAAATAATTAACTTTGCAATAACTATGGGCAAAAAGCATAAAAGACTGATTTATAACGCCCTGGGCCTGATACTGATAATATTCTTCTATTCGGTTTTCTTTCAGGCCACATACTGCTGGATGCGCTTCGGCTCGCCGACATTCAACGGCGACTGGGGTTCGTTCATATATTCGCTGCCGTTCAACTTTGTTCCGTTCCTGATAATAGCCATAGCCGCCTTGTGGTCGGTATGGCTTACGCGCAACATTGCTGTTCTGTGGAAGAAGATAACGCTCGACCTGCTGATGGCCTCGTGCATTGTGATCATCGTAAACATACTGTTCCTGCTCACCACCGGACTTGAAATCAACTGGGGCGGCACGGTGTTCAACGGAATAATGATATGGATGGGCATAGAGTTCTGGGCTGTGAGCCTGCAGAGACAGCGTGCGCTGATACGCGAGAGCCTGCTGCTGAAGGAGAATGCCGCCCACAAGCTGCAGCTGCTGCAGTCGTATGTCAATCCTCACTTTCTGTTCAACTCGCTCGACATGCTCTGCTCTATGATAGAAGTCGACGAGAAGAAGCAGTCGCTCGAGTTCATAGAGAACCTCACGGCCTACTACCGCGGCATGCTCCGCCGCAAAAACGTGATGAAGGTAACGGTGAAAGACGAGCTTGAAACGGTGTTCTGCTATCTTAAGATTGTGTCGCAACACTATGGCGACAACCTCGAAGTAAAGGTTACGGGCGACAGAGACACCGACATGATGATAGTGCCGTTCTCGATACAGCTGCTCATAGAAAACGTGCTGAAGCACAACGTGATATCGGCCACGATGCCTATGACAATAACTATAAGCATCAAGGAGGATGCCATAACCGTGAGCAACCCCTGCCACCCCAAAAGCACCGAAACAGGCAGAAGCACGGGGATGGGACTGAAATATCTGAGCAGCATGTATGCCGCCAGCGGCAAGAAGACAGACGTAAGCAGATGCGGCAACATGTTCTCGGTAACGATACCGGCACTGTAGCCCATTAAAGAATATAATTAAAACACAGACGCTGATGAATTATGTTATAATAGAAAACGACTCTCTGAGCCTGCGGCGCATAAAGGCCATGTGCGAGAGGCTGCGGCCCGAATGGCACCTGGCGTTCACGGCATCAACCGTGGAAGAGGCGTGCAGACTGCTTGAGCTTAATCCGGACATCGGACTTGCCCTGTGCGACATAGAGCTCGACGACGGCCTGTCGCTGAGCATATTCAGAAAGATACCGGCGGAGTTTCCCGTAATATTCATCACGGCTTTCGACGAGTATACGCTCGACGCCTTCAAGCTCAACAGCATCGACTATCTGCTGAAGCCGCTTGAAGCGGGCGCGCTCGAGAGAGCCTTCATAAAGTTTGAGAAGATAGAGCGCCGCGTGCAGCGGCTAGCCGCCGAAACCCTCACAAGGCTCGAAGCCTCGCTTCAGCGCAAGAACTACATAAGCCGCCTGCTCATATCCATCAACGACCGCTTTGAGTCGGTAGACATCGGCACCGTGGCCTTCTTCCTGAGCGAAGACAAGTATGTATATGCCGTATGCACCAACGGCAAGGAGCACATAACATCGTTCAGAAGCCTCAACGAGATTGACGACCAGCTCGACCCGCAGCGTTTCTTCCGCGTGTCGAGAGACGTGATAACCTCGATAGAGGCTGTGACGAAGGTGTCGAGATGGTTCAAGGGCAAGCTGAAGGTGAAGATTGAATGTATGGGCAACGAGCGCGAGGTGTGCGTAAGTGCCGCCCGCCGCGCCGACTTTCTGGCGTGGCTAGGGCGATAACGCCAAAAGCCCCGGACAGTGTTGCCGCCCGGGACCTTTCTGACACGAAGCCCATGATTCGTCTTTACTAATCAAAATCCAAACATTTCTAAAGTGCTGTTATATCTGTCACTTAATCACGATTGCCGTATCTGATGGCCGCCTGTGCCGTCGGCCTATTGCTCTGAACTGAACTCATAGACAAACTTGCCGTTGTCGCAGTAGAATCCGTTGGTTGCAGCATTCGCAATGTCGAACTCCTTCCACACCTTGATTTCAGGACTTGTTGTGCAGCGGTTGCAGTAGAACAGCCAGATGTTCTTGCAGTCGCTTATGTCCACCTGCTTAAATTTATTCTCGCTCAGGTTCATGTAGCCCATGTTGGTGCAGCCCTTCACGTTTATCTCTGTCAGGCCGTTGCCCATGACATTAACTTCGTTCATATCCGGATTATTCGACAAGTCAAGTTTGGTAAGCTTGGCATATTCACAATACAAAACCTGAAGTTTAGTACATCCCGACAAGTCAACCTTAGTTATCGGTGTGTTGTCGAAACGCACACATGTAAGCAACGGACAGCCAGTAAGGTCAAGAGTGGTCAAATTATTCTGAGAACACTCCAGCCAGTCGAGTTTAGGGCAGTTTGTCGGGTCGAACTCTGTCAGTCCGCAGGCGTTGACGTTAAGCAGCTCGAGCGTAGGCTTCACCTTGGTTACATCTATCGACCTTATGTTGCTGTTGGTGTTATGGCGAGCGTCTTGAGCGGTGAGTCGGGCAGCACGAGGTTTGAGAGGTTGTTGCACGAAGCCACGAACGACTCGAGCGAGGTGCATCCCGTGAGGTCAATATCCTGAAGCATGTTGGTGTCGCAGATAAGAGTCTTCAGCACGCTGTTGTTGCCCAGTTTGAGAGTTGTCAGGGCATCGTGCGACAGACTGACTGTCTCAAGCTTGACAAGCTGCGAAAGGTCGAGCGTGGTGCATTTTGAGTTGTTCACAATCTTAAGATATGTAAGGTTCTTAAGCGCCGCAACGTCAAAGTCGGGGAAGGTTACGTTCTCGCTGACAAGGCGCGTAAGCGACGTGAAGTGTTCAATGCCCGTTATGTCGGTCTTGCCCGTTATGTCTATCGTGCCGTCGTAAGCGGCAGCCTGGTCGAGCGAATAATATCCGCTGCCGTCGCCCAGGTTCTGGTCTATCCAGTTGCGGAAGGCCTCACACGGAACATACTTCTCGCTCAGAAGGTTGGTCTCGTCGACGGGCTTCTCTCCCTCGAAGACAATCTTCTCTACATCGCTTACTTTATATTTCACGGTTTCGCCGTTCTTCTGGAATACCGTAACTGTCTGTGACATGGCAGGCATGCATACAGCCGCCGTCAACAGGAATGCTGACATTATTCTGTTCATGGTGTTCATCTTAATATTATTTTATATGCGGTTTTACTTGTCTTTACTATAAGGGGCTGTCTGGGCAGCGTGCCGGCATCGATGGTGCAGCTGCCGCCGTTGTCGGCAACGGCACGGGCAACCATCTGTCCGCCATAGGTGTAGACGGCCACGGCCTCGCCGGATGCAAGTCCTTCGACGCTTATTGCCGAAGAGCTGAACGAGAAGCGCACGTCAGGTGCGGTTACTGACTTGACGCCTGAGGCATCGACAAAATCAAAGGTCACTGTAGATGTCAGCGGATATTCCAGCGTGCTTTCGCCTGCCGTAACCACAAGTGCCGTCTCTGAGAACGTAACCGTGGGCTCGCTATCGAAAGCCAATGTTATACTGTTGCTGCCGTCAGTGATGCGCAGCTCGCGCGGAGCCGCCGAGAGCTTACCTGCCGTGATGCACAGCATCATAAGCGTGATTGTGTAGGTTAATATTCTTCTCATTGCTTTTTTTCACAAAGTTAGCCATACACAAGCATAAATAAAACAAATAAACGATGAACTGGGATTTTAAGACACCGAACTAGGAATATGGGGCATAAGGCACAAAAAGGCATGACATGGTTTAAGCCAAGAGCATTTTTACCCGGCCGGATTGCCGTCGTCATCAAGCAGGCAACGGCAGAAAAACACATGGACGGGGGCAACATAATTGCGGCAACTAAAATAACATGCCTGACGAAAGCTATTGAGGATGAACTATAACGACAGGTAAAAGACGGCAAATAAGGCTGCAATATGTGACCTTTCGCAATGCGAAACGTGGCCTTTTATGATGTGAAAGACGGCATTTTATAATGCGAAAGGCGTGTCGTCAGGCTGAAAGTATAAACAAAGGCTTGTGGTTTATAATAAGTAGAGTCAACCAATAACAGTTATAAAGTATAACCGGAGTCAACTTTTATAAGGAAAAAGACCGCCTGAAGTCAACCAAACTCAGGAAAGGACAAAATTTTTTCTTAAAAACTCATCACTCGTCACAAACAGACATAACCGGCTGTATGTCAACGCCATAGAGCGTGACGAGTTAAAAGTCCCACTCGTCACGCGTGATGAGTGGGACTTTCAACTCGTCACACCTTATACTGCTGATAATCAGAATGATACATGGAGATGTGACGAGTGACGAGTTTTTATCAAAACTTTTTTATATCAGCATCACGAGCACATAAGTCCAATGCGCCACCATGCCGGCTGCAATGCCGCCGATGGTATGCGAAACAATGGCCTTGGACGTCAGCTCGCGATAGCCGAGAGAATCGAGCATGGCTGTATGCGTGCTGAGGTATCCGCTCCAGCACATTCCGATGGCTGTGAACACGGCTATGGCGTTGCCGTCTACCCATCCGGCGCTCATAAAGCCGGGTATAAGACCGAGCGACGCTCCAACGGCGCCGAGAGCTGTTATGGGGAATGCCACCTGATGCGGGTCGTTGAAGCCGAAAAGCCACGCAAACAGGAAGTCGATCTTGTTGGCGAGCCACGGCAGAAGCTCTACGCCCTGATACGGCGAGCCGTCGTAGCCGTTGGCTCCGGCGCCGAACGTTAGCATCATGACGAGCGTAGATATAATGAGCACACCGGGAATGATGGCTATGCCGATGTCTACACCGGTGCGTCCGCCGTCGAGAAGCGAGTTGAGCGTGCGCAGGAACAGGCTCTTCTGCTCTTCCTTCTGCTCCTCTTCCTCCACCTCATGCGGGTCGCACACCTGCTCTTCGGCATACTGCGGGTATGCCTTCAGAATCTTGCGCTGCATGAGGCGGGTGGACACGATGCAGCCGACAAAGGCTCCGAAGAGGCCTATCAGAGGCTCGATGTAGAAACCCTGCCCCACCATGAACACCATGACGAGCAGACCCATACCGAAGGCCGTGCCAAAGTTGGTGAGCGAGATAAACTGATATTTCTTGAAATAACTGCTGAAGCGCTTGTCCTGCGACAGCGAGATGATGGCCGGATTGTCTGACAGGAAGGTCATTACGGCTCCGAGCGATGCCACTCCGGGCAGATTGAAAAGCGGACGCATGAGCGGGCGGAGCAGCTTCTCGAGCAGGCTCACCACGCCGAACTCTACAAACAGGCGGCCTATGGCGCCCGTGATGACGCAGATGCCCATGAGATAAAACACGGTGTTGAGCAGAAGGTCGTGGGCGGTCTTCATTATGGTGTTAAGCATATTGGGCACGCCCATGATTGAACCGATGTAACCGAAAAGCGCAAAAATTACGCACAGACAGACTATTCCGCTCGGTATGGCCTGCCAGACTCTCTTTAACATTGTCTTCATCATAGCAGTTATTAAGGTTAAGTTATATTTTTTGTTCTGCAAGGCGTCCGGCTGCATGCCGCTGTGTCAGGACAGCCGGACGACAGTATAACAGTCAGAAAGAACGTTCTTTAGTTGTCGTCTTTCTTCTAGGGATTCTTCAGGCTAAGCAGGTTGACGTTCCACGTAAGGCCTACGCTCATATAGTCGCGTCCGGGCTTCATGGTTCCTTCGGGGTTGCCGTTGGTGCCGAACGTATGGGCATACATGGCATGCAGGCGGATGTTGTCGCGCGGATAAAACTCAACGCCGCCGCCAACTGAGGTAAGCTCCGTGCCATCGTACACCGAATAGTCGGCATCCTTGCCCGTATGGTTTACATCGTAAGTAACCTTGCCGAGCAGATTAAGCTTCTCTATCGGGCGATAGGCCAGCTCTGCCATTATAGAGCAGTCTTTAAACAGGAACGTGTGCCCCGACGAGGCGCGGTTCATAAAGTCGGCCTCGATGCACAGCTTGCCGAGCGTGAGCTTATGGCCGAGAGCAAGATAGCTGATATACTTGCCGGGCATATATTCAACAAGGTTGGCCGAATACATCGTGCCCAGGCAGCCGTGGTTGCCTATCCACATAAGGTTATACGAATACATGTCGGGAGCATTGGAGCGGTAGATGCTCTGGCTGCACTGCGCTATAAACTTGCTGTGCCTGCCTGGCGTGGTGTAGCTGACAGTGGCCGCGAGCTGGAAGGGCGATATGTTGTTCCAGTATTCAGATGCTGCATAGACGTCCACGGGGTTCTTGTCATACTCATATCCGCCCACTGCCACGACATCCTTACCTGCCGAGAACTCCCACTGGCCGTCGGGAGTATATACGACGCGGGCCCAGTCAGTAGCATCAAAGAAGCTCATGTCCGAATGACCCACGTTAAGACGCTGGCGATAGGCATAAGAGAAATGCTCGTCTATCTTTCCGTCTATGGCAAACATAAGATATTTTCCCTTAAAGCCGGAGTTGTCGTGTATGGCCTCACCGTTGATGTATTCTCTCTGGTAGTCGACCCTTGTAAGCATCTTCAACCTCAGTATTTCGTCCTGCGCATTGGCGGTCAGGACACACGCACCGAACAAAACGGCACCGATAAGCTTTTTCATTTATTATATCAGAATTTAGGTTAATCGCATTAAACGAGTGCAAATATAGTATAAATAGTGTATGGCGCAAAATAATAGTGAATTAAATATGAATAAAATTTCACGGCACAAAAAAGCGCCGCCCCTTAAAAGGAACGGCGCATAATGAAGAATCTATTTGTGAAAGAAAAATCACTCGTTATGTTATAGTTTCTGCTTAACCTCAATCTCCATGAAGGTCTCGAGGATATCGCCCACCTGAATGTCGTTGAAGTTGACCAGACTGATACCGCACTCGAAGTTGACGCCAACCTCCTTGACGTCGTCCTTGAAGCGCTTCAGGGCATTGATCTCGCCGGTATGAACCACGATACCGTCGCGCACGACGCGCGCCTTGTCGGTGCGGTGAACCTTGCCTTCGGTAACATAAGCTCCGGCAACGGTTCCGACCTTAGAGATGTGGTAAACCTCACGAACCTCAACCTGACCGGTAACAACCTCCTTCTTGACCTTCTCGAGCATACCTTCCATAGCCGACTTGACGTCTTCTATGGCATCATAGATAACCGAATAGGTGTTGATTTCAACGCCTTCCTGGTCGGCAAGCTTGCGGGCTGCTGCCGAAGGACGAACCTGGAAGCCCACGATGAGGGCGTCAGAAGCATCGGCAAGCGTAACGTCGCTCTCTGAAATCTGACCTACGGCCTTGTAGATTACGTCCACCTTGATCTTCTCTGTAGAGAGCTTGATGAACGAGTCGCTAAGAGCCTCGATACTACCGTCGGTGTCACCCTTGACGATGATGTTAAGCTCCTTGAACGAACCGAGGGCAATGCGGTGGCTGATGTCGCTGAGGGTGAGTCGCTTCTGTGTGCGCAAGCCCTGCTCGCGCTGCAGCTGCAGACGCTTGTTGGCTATCTCGCGTGCCTCCTGCTCGGTCTCAAGCACATGGAATGTGTCGCCGGCTGTAGGCGCTCCGTTAAGACCGAGAATGATGGCTGGCTCTGCGGGAGATGCCTTCTCGATGCGCTGGTTACGCTCGTTGAACATGGCCTTGATGCGGCCGTAGCTTGTTCCGGCTATCACGTTGTCGCCTACGCGCAGTGTTCCGTTGCTTACAAGCACCGTAGACACATATCCGCGGCCCTTGTCGAGCGACGACTCGATAATGCTGCCCGTAGCCTTGCGGTTAGGATTGGCCTTGAGGTCGAGCATCTCTGCCTCGAGAAGCACCTTCTCCAGAAGGTCGTCAACGCCGATGCCCTTCTTGGCACTTATCTCCTGACACTGGTACTTACCGCCCCACTCCTCTACGAGCAGGTTCATGTTGGCCAGGTCTTCGCGTATCTTGTCCGGGTTGGCTCCCGGCTTGTCTATCTTGTTTATTGCAAACACCATCGGAACGTTGGCAGCCTGAGCGTGAGCGATGGCCTCGCGTGTGGTAGGCATGACGCTGTCGTCGGCAGATATGATGATGATGGCGATGTCGGTTACCTGAGCTCCGCGGGCACGCATGGCGGTGAAGGCCTCGTGTCCCGGGGTGTCGAGGAAGGTTATCTTGCGGCCGTCGGCAAGCGTAACGTTATACGCTCCGATGTGCTGCGTGATGCCTCCTGCCTCACCGGCAATCACGTTGGTGTTGCGTATGTGGTCGAGGAGCGATGTCTTACCGTGGTCTACGTGTCCCATCACTGTTACGATAGGAGCGCGCGGCACGAGATCGTTCTCGTCGTCCTCCTCCTCGGTTATGGCTTCAGAAACTTCCGCACTTACATACTCTGTCTTGAAACCGAACTCGTCGGCAACAAGGTTGATGGTCTCGGCGTCGAGTCGCTGGTTGATAGAAACCATGATGCCTACGCTCATACATGTACCGATTACCTGGTTTACAGATACGTTCATCATGCTCGCAAGCTCGCTCACGGTTACAAACTCCGTAAGCTTCAGCGTCTTGCTCTCTGCCTTTGCCTCGGCGCGCTGCTCCTTCAGATGCTCCTGAGCGGCCTCGCGCTTCTCCTTGCGGTACTTGGCTCCCTTCTTGTTCTGGCCCTTGCTAGTGAGTCGTGCCAGAGTTTCCTTTACCTGACGTGCAACGTCTTCCTCGTTAACCTCGAGCGGCTTGTGGTTGCGCTTGCGGTTCTTCTTCTTGGCGTTGCCCTTGTCTGCATGGCTGTCGCCACCGCCGTTGTTGTTCTGCTTAACGGCCTGGTCTATGTTTACGCGCTCCTTTGTTATGCGCGAACGTTTCTTCTTTCCGTCGGGATGAGCCTGCATGGCCTTCTCCTCGCGCTCCTTGCGGCGCTCCTCCTTGGTCTTCTTCTTCGGACGGGTGCTCTGGTTGAGCGAGTCGAGGTCAATCTTTCCGAGCACGTTCACCTTCGGTGCGAGCTTCTTCTCGCTCTTCAGTGTGAAGATTTTGCTCTCTTCCTTTACGGGTTCCGGCTCTGCCGGCTTTTCGGGTGCTGCCGGCTGCTGTGCCTGCGGCTCTGCGGCCTTGGCCTCGGGTTTTGCTTCGGGCTGAACCTTTTCAGGCTCAGTCTTCTTCTCTTCGACAACAGCTGTAGTATTGCCTGCGGGCTGTGCTGGCTCTGCCGGCTTCTTCTCAGCCGCCGCAACCGGCTGTTCGGGCTTAGGCTCCTGGCTCTTGGCCTGCACCGTAGCGGCAGCAGACTCTTTCACCTCGGGCTTAGGCTGTTCTGCAACGGCAGCCTCCTGCGGCTTTTCGGCCGGCGCCGCCGGTTTGGCGGCAGGCTTCTTGCCCAGGCTGTCGAGGTCAATCTTTCCAAGGGGTGTATATTTCTGTGGCTTTACGCTTCTCACAGCGTTGTCCGCCCGGCGCTCCTTGTTGCCGTCCGACTGGCGTTTCTTCTCCTTCGGATGCTTGAGCAACAGCTTCTCGGCCTGACTTCTCACCTCCTTGTCCGACTTGAAAGCCTCAACAAGTGCGTTATACTGACTGTCGCTGAGCTTGAAGCTCAGTTCTTCTTTGACCTCTCCAAGGTCACTTCTTTTTCTCAGGAACTCAACTGCGGTCTGGAGTCCTATATTCAATTCTCGTATTGCTTTATTTAATCTTATGCTCATTTTCTTAATTAAGTAATTGGCTGTTGCCGAAATTTGTTTAATAATTCATAATTCGTAAAATATCACCAGTGTGTATAATTCATAATTGGCATCTGTGCCCGGCGGACGCCACTGGCGCCCGTCCGGCGGCCAAAGCCTCATAATGCCAACCCAAAAGCCCGGAGGCCTGATTATGAATTATGCATTATGAACTATGAATTACTTAATTTCCTTCAAACTCGGCTCTGAGTATCTTCAGCACGTTGTCAACGGTCTCTTCCTCGAGGTCGGCTTTCTCTACGAGCATGTCGCGCGGAGCGTTGAGCACAGCCTTGGCGGTGTCGAGACCAATGCCCTTGATAGAGTCGATGATCCACTGGTCGATCTCGTCAGAGAACTCGTCGAGATAGATGTCCTCGTCTACCTCGCTCTCGTCGAGCTCGCGGAATACGTCGATAGTATATTCGGTAAGCATGCTGGCAAGCTTGATGTTCATACCGCCGCGGCCGATGGCCAGAGACACCTCTTCGGGACGGAGATAAACCTCTGCCTTCTTGTTCTCCTCGTCAACGTTGATGCTCGAAATCTTTGCCGGACTGAGCGCACGCTGGATGAAGAGCTTGATGTTTGCGGTGTAGTTAACAACGTCGATGTTCTCGTTGCACAGCTCGCGTACGATGCCGTGAACGCGGCTACCCTTAACACCTACGCAGGCTCCAACCGGGTCTATACGGTCGTCGTAGCTTTCAACGGCTATCTTGGCGCGCTCTCCCGGCATGCGGGCAATGCGCTTTATGGTAATGAGTCCGTCGGCTATTTCGGGCACCTCAGCCTCGAGCAAGCGCTCAAGGAACATGTTGCTTGTGCGCGAAAGTATGATCTTCGGGTTGTTGTTCTCGTTGTTCACCTCCTTGATCACGGCGCGCACGGTCTCGCCCTTGCGGTAAACGTCGTGAGGTATCTGCTCCGACTTGGGCAGGATGAGCTCGTTGTTCTCATCGTCAACGAGCAGCACTTCGCGCTTCCACACCTGATATACCTCGCCGGCGATAACCTGGCCCACGCGGTCTTTATACTTGTTGTAGAGGCTGTCGTGTTCAAGCTCGAGCACCTTTGATGCCAGTGTCTGGCGGAGGTTAAGGATGGCGCGGCGGCCAAACTTGCTGAAGTCAACCTTCTCGCTCACTTCCTCGCCCACCTCATAGTCGGGCTCAATCTTTATTGCGTCGCTGAGGGCTATCTCCTTGTTCTGGTCTTTCACCTCGCCGTCGGCCACAACAATACGGTTGCGGTAAATCTCGAAGTCGCCTTTATCGGGGTTGACAATAACGTCAAAGTTCTCATCGCTGCCAAAAATCTTCGCGATAACGTTGCGGAAACTCTCTTCCAGCACACTCATCAGAGTGGTACGGTCGATATTCTTGGTATCTTTAAACTCTTTGAAGGTGTCAACCATGCTCACGGTTTCTTCCTCTTTCTTTCTTGCTACCATAGCTGTCTGTATATTTTTATTTTATTATTATCATCTGTCAGGGCGGCAGTGCCGCCTTAGGCTCATGCACATATCGGCGCCACGGGGCGCACTGCTCCTACTTGAAGCTTATGAGATACTTAGTGTACTTAACGCTGTCCATGCTGAAATCGTGGTCTACGTCTGTCAGCACGGGGCGCTTTGAGCCTTCCTTCTTAACCTTCTCTCTCACCGTTACGGTAAAGTTGCGCCCGTCAACGGCCTTGAGCACGCCGCGGAACTTCTTGCCGTCGGCGTCGAGAACCTCAACTTCCTTTCCGACAAAGTTGACATACTGCTGCGGCACCTTGAAGGGCTGTCCCAGCCCGGCGCTGCCCACCTCGAGCTCATAGTCTTCTTCATCACGGCTCAAATGGTCCTCAATGAAGCGGCTGAGCTGCACACAGTCTTCAATCCACACACCGTCGGCATGGTCAATTTCAACTACAATCTTGTCGTCTTGGCTGATTTCGATGTCTACCAGGAAATACTCCTTGTCCTTAAGCCACTCGTCAACTAAATTTTTTACTACGTTTTTGTCTATCATAAACGGGTATTTAAAATAAAATGAGGGACTTCGTAAAGCCCCTCATTCCACTGAACGCTGCAAAATTAACAATAAAATCGCAGGTTAGCAAATATTTTGCGGTTTTTATGCAGTTTGTAATACAATATTTATAGAGAAAGCGACTTTATGGCAACTTTCGGCCTCTCTTACCTACGGCATAAGCATGCCGGCGGATAAGCACGGGCGACCATGAAACGGGGGCGGCAAAGACGGCTATGCGACACGCCCTAAGCAAGCCACAAGGCGCAGCCGGCCGACCTGCGAAAAGGCTGCTTCATGAGCATGCGGAGCAATACGGCGAAGAGCCGCAGGGGCAGGGACGGAAACAGGGCCGGATGCAAGTAAAATATCGTTAATTATGTTAATTAAGAATAGTTAAAACGAGAATATTACAAGAGCGGCAAGCGTTTGACAGAGAAAAGCGTAAAAACCGGCATTTCTATATCACACTGTATGTCAAGCTGTTACATTCAACCGGCAATTCAACGACAGCAAAACGGCTGCCAAAACAAGGCTTTTCGGCTTACAAAAGGACATGTTTCGGGGCATAAAAGGCCATGTTCTGCGATGCAAAACGATACCTTTTGCAACATGAAAGGCGGCAAACGGCGATGAAGAAGGCATGAAAACGGACGAAAAGAGCAAAAAAAACGGGGCGAAAGGTTAAAAACATTAACACTCCGCCTCTATTTTAAGCCGAGACGAAGTGTTAACAAAATTTGCTAGAATGTTAAAAACATGGTTTCACAATCCATGTCATGATGTTTGGCATAGCCGTTGCTCCGACCGCCCCGCGCCCTGCCCCGGCGGGACCGAGATGCGAAACAGAGAGCCACGGCACTGCTGCCGCTGCATGCAGTTATCTGCCTGATATAACCACCTTGCGGTTGTTAATGATGTATATACCCTTGCCGAGCCTGCCGATGTCGCTGCCGAAATAGCGGCCGTCGAGTGAGTAGATGCGCACTTGCTGCTGTGCCGTGGCCTCTATGTCCTCGATGCCCGACGAGCCTGACGACGGGGCTATGTCGATATAGTCGGTGCGGCAGCGCATGTTGCCGTTGGTGTAGAACTCGAGCCTAAGCTCGTCGCCGGCATCGAGAGGCACGTTTCTGGTAACGCGTGTGGCCATCTTGTTGTTGTTGGCCTTTGCCGTCCACTGGTCTTTCAGCTCCTCGCCAACGTACAGGCCAAACCATCCCTGCCCCGAGGCCTCGTCGAAGTAGGCCGTAGTGATGTCGTATTCGGCAGCCTCGCCGGCCCACACAAAGCTCATGTAGCCGGGGCCCTGGTCGCCCACGTTGCACGAGTCGTTAGAGGCAAGTATCCATGAAGGCTGGTTGTCGAGCTCAGGGAAGCACAGCGCTCCCCTTACGGCATGCTCCACCTCGTTGCGCCCTTCATGTGCATGGCTTATGTCCGACGTAAAGCTCCACACGTCGCCCGTAGCTACAGAGCCGTCAGCGGCGGTGGCATCCACGCGCCAATAATATGTCTGACCGTAGCGCAGACTGCCGGGCTGCCATTCCTCCGTCTCGACATAATTGGCCTCGGCGTCGTCAAGACTGCTGTCGGTGCCCATATACACGGTGTAGCCCTCAGCATCGAAGCCTTCGCGCCAGCGCAGGCTCAGCGGCACGCAGGGCGACGTGGAGCCGTCAACCTCGCGCAGCGAAGCGTGCTGCTCGCCGTCAAAGGGCGTAGGATATGTGGCCTCGGCCGGTGCAGTGGTGAAGCGGAACACGCCCGAGGTCTTGCCCGAATATTCTCCGCCGTCTACCATAACCTGCCAATAGTATGTCGTGGCGGGCTGCAGCTCGAGCGCCGCAGGGTCGCACTGCTGGAGCGCATCGGGCGAAGTGCCCACCTTATATATATAACCCGTGGCGCCCTCTATGTCGCCGCAGGCTATCTGCGTGCCCCTGACAACGCCTATTGCGCCGTCGCCCGGAAAAGGAATGATGTCGCTCTCTATGCCGTCCACGCAGCCCATCTGAGCCACCAGGCCCGGAACGCTCTGCGCATCGTCCATCGCGAAGTCATACTGATAGTAGCGGCTCACGTCGAATCCGCTGCTGTTGCCCTCGCCCCTGCTGCCCTCAAATACGTTGCCCTCGCTCTTCAGGAATCCCCAGTAGGCGTCGTCCTCGCTCGTGGCGTACATCTGGCTGAACGGCGTTTTCACATCCTTGAAGTAGCAGTTCTCCACATTCACCACGGCACGCGCAAACATGCCTATGGCATAAGACGTGTTGCGCTCGTTGTAGTCGTTGAAGATGTGACCCAGACCGTAGCCTATGCGCGGGTTGCGCTGCGTGCAGTTGATGAACGCGTTGTGATGATACGTCACGCGCTGGCGGCCGTAGTCGGCAATGTTACGCGTGCCCGAGCTGCATATAGACGACTTGTCGTGGTCATGAAACTTACACCACGACACCGTCAGATAGCTCGAGCCGTAGGTAAAGTCGAGCAGGCCGTCGTTGGCGTCGTTCTCCTCCTTCTGGCTCGAAAAGTCGCAGTGGTCAATCCACACGTGGTGGCTGTTTCTGAAGGCAATGGCATCAGGGTCGGCCTTCGATATCTTCAGGTTGCGTATAATGATGTTCTGCCGGTCCTTGATGTCAAGTCCCAGACTGTCGAGCCTTGCGCCGCTGCCGCCTCCAATGATGGTCTTGTTGCTTGCCACCGACACCACGTCGTGCTTCTGCTTAGGGTCGGTGCTGTAGTCGTAAAAGCCCTTCAGGTCGGCATCCAGTATTATTATATAAGGTTCTTCTGCCCCGGCATACTTCTCAAAGTCGGCGCGGTTAGTTACATGCACAATCTTTCCGCCGGCTCCTCCGGTGGTTCCGCGCAGCCCGAGGTCGGCATAGTTGGCAAAGCCCACAAGCCCGTGCTGAGCCATGACGCATGCGGGAGCGCCCGCGACAGCAAATAAAAGTGAAAGTAAAAGTTTTCTCATCGTTTGTTTTTCTTTATAATTATTAAGGTAAAGCGTTTCGCAAGACTTGATTAAAATCAAGAGCAAATATAACCATTTATCGCCTAACACCCTGCCAAGATATCAAAATGCTATACACAAAAATCATTTTACAAATGAAATAAGGCCTCATCAGCTACAAAATGTAACTAAACGTCGGCATCACGTCAACAAGTCATTTAACATATAAAACAAGCAAAACACACATATATATATTAAAATTGTAAGTCAATATTTTTTAAGAATTCACAACACACTACGCTAAAATTTGAGTAAAAAACTTTCTTTTTTGATACAAGCAAGTCTTTTTTATAATATTTTGTAGATAAGAATAAAAAACTTCTATATTTGCAACGAATAAAATAACCTGCCATAAGGAAAAACATAAGCCTTTATAAACGGTTAAAAAGCTGATTGCTGTAAGAAAACATTTTACCTTGACAAGTTCTTGAAAACTTTACATACATGACGTGATTTTAAGATTGACGTCCTTTGTCCGAGACCTATTAAAACTACAATAAATAAAACACCAGAAACAAGCGATGACATATTCTGACACGTTAATCGTGCGTGTCACGAAAGTCGGCGTTTAGTTATATCTTTGTCACTAATGTTTAACAACAGAATTAAAAATATGGAAAAAAACATGAAGCATTATTCAGGCAAAGCCTTGACAAAAACTTCTGTCATTTTCAGTCTTTCTGCCCTACTGTGCATACCCGCCTACGGTTATGCAGAGAATGCAGAGGCTAAGGAAATGGCGGTACAGGTAGTTCAGCAGAGCCGCACGGTAAAAGGTATTATCACTGATGAGACCGGAGAGCCGATGATCGGAGTTACAGTCAGAGTGAAAGGCAGCAAGACTGCAGCCGTAACGGACATGGACGGCAAGTTCTCTATTGCCGCCGGTGCCGGCGACCAGCTTGAAGTGTCATACATTGGCTATGCAACACAGACTGTCAGTGCCAGCAACACTCAGCTGAACATACAGATGAAGCCAGATTCTGCAACCGAACTCGACGACGTTGTTGTGATAGGTTACGGTACGATGAAAAGACGCGACCTTACAGGTGCGGTAACTTCTGTCAAAGCCGAAGACATAACAATGACACCTGCATCTAACCCGATTGAAGCACTGCAAGGTAAGGTTGCCGGACTCGACATTACAAAGTCGAGCGGACAGGCCGGTGCATCTATAAGCATGCAGCTGCGCGGTACACGCTCGTTCACTGCCAGCGGCGACCCGACAGTCATCATCGACGGTATGCCCGGAAACCTCAGCACAATCAATGCCAACGACATTGAAAGCATCGAGGTTCTCAAGGATGCTTCATCTACTGCTGTATACGGTTCTGCAGGTGCCAACGGTGTAATCATCGTCACCACAAAGAGCGGAAAGGAAGGCAAGGCAAAAGTAAACTTCAACGCATACGTAGGTATAAACGGATGGTCTGAAGTGCCCGAAGTTTACGACGGACCAGGCTACTTCAACATGCGCAAGCAGGCTCAGATAGAATCAGGCGGATATATCGACGACGCCAGCGTACTGGGCAACACTAACGCATGGGAGGCTTATCAGAAAGGACAATATATCGACTGGGCCGACGCTCTGCTCAAGACAGGAGTAATACAGAACTACTCTGTATCTGTAAGCGGTGGAACAGAAAAGACAAAAGCTTACATGTCGCTCAACTTCACAGACGAGCAGGGACAGTATGATAACGACGACTACAAGGTTTACTCTACAAACATACGCGTTGACCACGAGCTGAAAAAGTGGCTCTCTATCGGTGTCAACATGCAGGGCAGCTACGTATACAAGAACTCTGCATATGCAAAGCTCGACAGAGCGCTGCAGGCCAACCCGATAGGTTCACTGTACGATGAAAACGGTAACGCCAACGTTGAGACAATACCGGGCAGCGGCGCCATAAGCCTCCTGGTAAACAACAAGAGCAACTACCGCAACAACAACCAGGTTTCACGTATATATATCAACCCGTACATCCGCATCAATCCGCTGAAGGGTCTTACATTCGAGAGCCGCCTCAACGCTTCGCTCACGTTCAACAAGACCAACAAGTTCGACGGTATCGGCTCTTACAGCTACTACTTCAACAACGGTGCAGGAGCAACAGGAACTAACTCTGGTGTTTATGCTTCTGTAGAACAGACAAACGGATACAACTACAAGTGGGAGAATATCCTTACTTATAACTTCCAGATCAACAAGGACCACGACTTCACTCTGACCGGCGTAACCTCTTGGAACCACAACCGCCAGGAGTACACTTACTCTTATGCCGACAACTTCACCACTAACACATACTTGTGGCATAACCTCGGAGCCGGACAGAACCAGAAAGTAAACTCTACCTACACCATGTCAAAGGGCATGGGTCTTGTTGGCCGTATCAACTATTCTTACAAAGGCAAATATCTCGCATCAGCATCAGTAAGATACGACGGTTCTTCACGTCTGGCTGAAGGCAACCAGTGGGATGTATTCCCCGCATTCTCTCTCGGATGGCGAATCTCTGAAGAGAAATTCATGGAGAGCACACGCAGCTGGCTCGACAACTTGAAGATCAGAGCCGGTTATGGTGTCACAGGTACTGCTGCCATCGACGAATATTCAAGTCTGTCTGTGCTTGAGCAGGGATACTACGGACTCGGCGGAACAAAGCTGCCGGCATATCATTTCAGCCAGAACGTAGCCAACCTTAACCTGGGATGGGAGAAATCAAAGAACACCAACATCGGTCTTGATGCAAGCTTCCTGAACGGACGCATCGACATGGCGCTCGACTACTATTTCACAAAGACAGAAGATGTTATCTGGCAGAAAGCACTGCCTATTACCAACGGAGGATACAACTCTTCTGAATATTACATGACAAACATGAACATCTGTGAAACTGAGACATCAGGTCTTGAACTTGCGCTTAACACACGCAACATCGTCACCAAGGACTTCACATGGACCTCAAACCTCACATTCACATGGAACAAGGAAAAGATCACAAGACTGGCAACTCCCGATGCTGAATATGTAACCAACGGCGACAACGGTCTGGTACTGATGAAGGGCGAAGCCGTAAACTCTTGGTATCACTATAAACTCAACGGTGTATGGAAGACTTCTGAGGCTGCCGATGCTGCCGTATTCGGAGCTAAGCCCGGCGACCTCAAGATCGACGTGCCTGGAATGATTCACAACGGCGAAGGTTCTTATTCTAAGTGGGTTGAGCGCGAGAACTCTGAAACAGGCGAAATAGAGCGCGTGCTCGAAACATATACAGCCGAAAATCCGTATGTCATCAGCAGCAACGACTATCAGGTGCTCGGACATAAGAATCCGGACTGGACAATGGGATTCAAAAATACATTCACATACAAGAACTTCGACTTGAGCATCTATCTCTACTGGCGTTGGGGTCAGACCATCAAGTACGACATGCTCGGCAACTATGATCCGACAGGTGCAAAGAACTTCCCGACTTACTTTGACTATTGGACACAGGAGACAGGTAATCAGGATCACTACTTCCCTGCACTCAACTCTTCACGTGACATCACTACCTACACAGGATATTATGCACTCTCATATGTTGACGGTTCTTTCTTCAAGATCAAGAACATCACACTCGGCTACACACTGCCACAGAAGTGGGCTAAGTCTGTCGGCATAGAGAACTTCCGCGTTTACGCCACTATTACCAACCCGCTCGTTATACAGAAGAGCGACCTGCTGAAGAACTACGATCCTGAAATGGACGGTGGCATAGACTATCCGCTGACAAAACAGTTTGTGTTCGGTGTGAACCTTACTTTCTAAAAGCATTAAGCACTCATACACTATTAAATGTTGTTATAACTAAAAATGAAAGTAAAACTTATGAAAACAAAATTATTATATACGGCAATTATAGCCGGAACGCTGAGCTTCTCATCCTGTGAGCTCGACGAATACAACCCAACCGGCGGCGACGCAACAATAGAATCGTTCGACGCATGGTCAGGACTTGAGACTTACTGCTACTCGCCTCTGGCTGAACAGCTCTACAGCGTATATGACTTTATGTCTGTAGCAGAAGGAGGTACCGACATGTGGCTGACTCCGGGTGGAAATCCCGACTACGCAAAACAGCTCATCTATTATGATGGACTGACAACTAACACCAACGGTTCTAACAAGGTGTTCAAGCAGGCTTACTCTTGCATAGCATCATGCAATGCAGTAATAAACAACGCAGACAACGTAAAGGGCATAACCGACTACGACAAGAGGATTCTCACTGCCGAGGCAAAGACCCTGAGAGCATTCTACAACCTGCTGCTCGTAACCTACTACGGTCCGGTTACACTTAGCCAGGAGGACATAAGCAAAGGCGAAACCAACGTAAGACCTGTGCGCAACACTGTTGAAGAGTTCTATACAGCTATTATCAAAGACCTCACTGAGGCTTCTGACGAGCTCGACGTTCAGCCTTACGGCGGCAACTACGCAAGAGTATGCAAGAAGACGGCTCTCGGACTGCTTGCACGTGCATATGCACAGGGCGCAGGCGAAGGTCTGAGCGAGAACGGCGTAAGCTACTGGCAAAGAGCAAAAGATGTGGCAGAGGACATCATCAACAATGCTTCTGCATACAACGTGTATCTTTATCCTGATGTGTCTGACCTTTGGGCACAGGCCAACAACCGCAACAACCCTGAGGCTCTGTTCATTGTATCGGGACGCGACGCCAACGACGAGTCGTACAACTATGTAAACTGCAACAACAACCTGTTTACATACACCATCTGTAATCCTTATAAGTGCAGCGACATCTACACACGCGCGGACAACACCAACTATTATCTTGGCCGCACAAACAACAACACGCTCGCACCTACGAAATACGCTCTCAACGTGTTCGACCCGTCTTGGGACAAGCGCTATGAGAATACTTTCCTTACAGCATTCGGACTCTTCTCTATGGTTGATGCCGGATGGGTTGGCCCATACAATGCATGCCGCGTAAGAATAACCAAGAACCTTACAGAGAAATACGGCATGGGAGAGCAATACATAGGACAATATATTTATCCTTATGTAGACATGGCAACATCAACATCTGCCTATGGCGGCAATCAGTATTATCCTACAGGTGTATGGGCTAAGGGCGACCACAGCGGCGACACAAAGAACCTTATCAAGGACGTTAAGAACGTTTACGTAATTGATTCAGTTGCAGATGACGACGACCGTTTTGCCATAGTTCTTTCAAGAAAATACAAAACTCCTGAGGAAAAGGCAAAGAGCATATACTTCACAGTAAACATCGACGACCTGTTCGACGGCGACCAGTATAAGACAGCACAGTTTGACGGCACCAACTCTTATCAACTCTACCCGTCGCTCATCAAATACGACTGGTGCTACAATGGTGTTGTGGGCAACCACATGCAGCGCCGCAACGGCGACATGATGGTTATGCGCACCGCTGAGGTTTACCTCATCGCAGCTGAAGCATGCCAGCAACTCGGCGACCAGGCTGGAGCAGCCAAATATCTGAAACCGCTCCGCGACCGTGCAGCACGCCCGGGAAAAACGGCTCCTGAGCTGACAAACATCACAGAGGACACCATCCTTGATGAATATGCACGCGAAATGGCAGGAGAATTCTGCCGCTGGGCTCTCCTCAAGCGCCACCACAAATTGGGTGAACGTCTGAAACTCTACAACTCTCGCGCAGCACGCTACTTCAACGAGGACATACATTATAACCGTCCTATCTCTGCCGACTTCCTCAACCAGATTGAGAACAAAGACGAATACGGAGACAATGGTTATGGAACTACCCCAAGCAAAGGATATTAACCTCTAAATATATAATAACACAAAATGTCGGGGCATGCAGAATATGCCCCGACATTTACCAAAAGCCTTAATTTTATTATTTACTTAAAAACAATTAATTATGAAAAATTTATTACTTATTGTAGCACTTGCCATTGCAGGTGCAATGAACTTAAATGCCAAGACAAGCATTCACATCCCTACTGTTGAAGAAGCACAGACAAACGGATGGGAAGCTCTTTGGGGCAGCTATGACTATGGCTACATTATGCCCGAAAACTATACATTTGTTGACAACGACGAATTTAAACTCTATCTGAACAAGGCTGCAAACGTTGCAACTGGCGTACAGTGCAAGGACAATTTCAGCATCGCACTGCAGATGGGCTCTTCTATGGAAAGAGAAAGCAACGAGGCTGTATACATGCTCGAAGCACTCTATAACGGTATGAAGCAGCCGTATGCTGTGCTGACTCTGGAGCCAAAGGTGAGCGGAAAGATCTCTCTCTGCTACAGCCGCGGAAAGAACAGCACTACACTCTATGTGTTCGACACTACTGCAAAAGACGGACTGGGAGCATATGTAATGGCTAACAGCGTGCTGTTCGACGATGTTGACGGCGCAGTTATGCCACACACTTCTGTCGTAAACGTAATAAAGGGACACAAATACTACATCTTCGGAGCTGAGACAGGTGCTAACATTGACTTCTACGGAATGGACTTCATATCATATTCTGATCCTGAATATGCAACAACAACCACAGAAAACGCAGCCGGCTCTACAATGATCAGCATTCCTACTGTTGAGGAAGCACAGACAAACGGATGGGAAGCTCTTTGGGGCAGCTATGACTATGGCTACGTTATGCCCGAAAACTATACATTTATTGACAACGATGAAATTAAACTCTATCTGAACAAGGCTGCAAACGTTGCAACTGGCGTACAGTGCAAGAACGACTTCAGCATCGCACTGCAGATGGGTTCTTCTATGGAAAGAGAAAGCAACGAGGCTGTATACATGCTCGAAGCACTCTACAACGGTATGAAGCAGCCGTATGCTGTGCTGACTCTGGAGCCCAAGGTGAGCGGAAAGATTTCTCTCTGCTACAGCCGCGGAAAGAACAGCACTACACTCTATGTGTTCGACACTACTGCAAAAGACGGACTGGGAGCATATGTAATGGCTAACAGCGTATTGTTCGACGATGTTGACGGAGCTGTTATGCCTCACTCTTCTGTTGTAAACGTAACAAAGGGACACAAATACTACATCTTCGGAGCTGAGACAGGTGCTAACATCGACTTCTACTCTTTCGGATTTACAAGCTACAGCGACTCTAACTACGGTGGAACAACAGGCATAGAGAACGTTGTTACAGGCAATGACGCAACTGTCAACGACGGTAAGATATACACAATCGACGGACGCTATATCGGCAAAGATAAAGAAAATCTCGGCAAGGGACTTTATATCATGAACGGAAAGAAGTTCGTTGTAAAATAATAAATTGTCAAAAATTTAGAAACCGTCTTTCTGACAGAAGGGCGGTTTCTTTTGATAAGAAGAAATCAAAAATATACAAATTTCTTACATTCAAGCCAAAATCAGTCATTATGCCGCACACGCTTTAATACTACAAACAGATTGACTCTTTCGGTCTTCCATGTGGTTTATGTTGCCTTCGTGTCATCTGTTTCTTCTTGACATAGTCTGGCTATGCATGCGAAAGATGAACGACAATAAGCTCAATCTCAGGCAATAATCCACGCGATCTCTAATGACAGATTTAGGTTAAGACAAGAAAATTCATTACAAACGTAAAAAACATAATCAATTAAAATTAAGAAAAATGAAACTAATCTCAAAGCTTGCGCTTGCCGCAGCGACATTGTTGCCTGCAACACTTAATGCGGGCGCAGCTATTGAAGGCAGTCTCGACCCACCTTCAGTAGTTGCAGAGTGGAGCAATTCGTCCACTTATCCTAAGATAATAGACATAAACTTCAGTGACGAAATGTGGCCCGGACAGACATGGACCGGCGAGACCGGCATGGACTGCCCTGAATATGCAGACGGCGGCTATGTGAACACTGTCATCGAAGTTCCTGCAAACGGCGGAACAGAAATAAAATATCCTGTTCTTTTCCACAACTGTATCTTCGCAAACAAAAAGTCATACAACGGCTATGCAGGTGCCACAGCAGCATTCTGTCGTCAGTACTATATGGGACAGAACACCACAGGAGCCGGAACATATCCTAATGACTGGACTGTTGAAGGACATACAAAATATATCGAAGACAACATAAAATACGGAGAAGACGGCAAGCCTGTATACGGCGAAGCCGGATTCGTACAGATGTGCCGCGACGCATTCAAAGACCGCGACCCTGAAACCGGAGCACCTATCTCACAACACGGATGGATGGAAATAGACCACATTCCCTACGTAGAACGCATACAGTGGGCATGGTCTTCTACATCATGGGGACGCGGAATAAAATGCGATATAAAAATAGGAGACGGCGACTGGCAGCCCCTTGTATGGATGGGTTCAGACATGCACAAGTTCGGTTACACATCATTCAGCGACCAGGGATACTTCATGGAGAACGTGATTGACGCCCACGACGTGTCGATACGCTGGCGCATCTGGGACGGAGAAAACATGAAAGACCCAGTGCAGACTGATGAAAACGGACTGCCGGTGTTTGGCAAGAGCGAGAGTCCGTACACACAGCAGCAACCAACGCGTGTCCACAAGATTCAGATATTCGGCTCTGAGATTACTGCCGAGCAGGCTCAGTATGCCAAGGACAATCCTGTGAGCGATGTGGGCGAACTGTCGGACATTGAAGGTGGCGGAGACACTTCTGACGACAACGCACCCGACGCCAACGCTCCCGTAGAGATGTACACCGTGGCGCAGGACGGCACAGGCGACTACACAAAGATACAGGACGCAATAAATGCCGTAAGCGAAGGCGCACGAGGAATAATATACATACGTCCGGGCGTGTATGAAGAAAACATCTATGCCGGAACAAAGACTAACAAGAACAAATATATAAGCCTCATCGGCGAAGACAAAGCTACCACCATTCTGACATCATCGGTCGACCGCGGCTCAAACAACCCGCAGAACACATATAACGACTGCGCCGCGCTCAACGTCTACACATCACGCTTCTATGCCGAAAACCTTACCATACGCAACACTAGCGGCAACGTGGGACAGGCCGAGGCTCTGTTTACGGCAGGCGACGCACACATATTCAAAAACTGTCTGATAAGCGGCTACCAGGATACATACAAGGCAAACATCGGCGCACGCGGATACTTCACAAGATGTACCATCGAGGGTACTACCGACTTTATCTACGACAGCGGTCTGGAGTGGTTTGAGAACTGCGAGATTAAATGTCTCAAGGGCGGCGGCTACATCACGGCTGCAGGCGATGCCGGACTGACACTCACAAAGACTCTGTATCCGGAACTCAGCACCGACAAGTTCTATGCCGGCCTGTTCTTCCGCAACTGCCAGGTGGTGCCGGCTCCGCGAGTATCTGCAGGCGACTACTATCTGGGACGTCCGTGGAAGGAAAAATGCGGAACAATGTTCATACAGTGTACGCTCGACAAGCACATCAACACCAAGGGATGGACAGAATGGAGCGGAGCCGAGAACGACTGCTCTTACTTTGAATACAAGAACGTTGACAAGAGCGGAAACCTGATTGACACTTCATCACGCGCATCTTTCAGCCACCAGGCAACCGACGCTGAGGTAGAGGCATACATGAACCCAGAGTTCATCTTCTCTAAATTCTCTGACGTTTCTTTCGACTATAACGCAATCCTGAACGGCGCTGCAGAGCCTTCAAACTTCAACGTGTCTGCAACCGGCTTCACATGGGACGGCGACGACAAGGCTGCCGGCTACCTCATCTACAAGGACGGCGTATTCGTAGACATGACGGCAGAGCCTTCTTACACAAAGGACGCTGACGACAACGCTACATACACCGTGAAGAGCATCTCGCGCCACGGCGTAACATCAGACGCCGTTGAAGCCAAGGAAGGCGCCATGATGCTTGCATTCCCGACAGCAGAAGGCTTCGGTAAATACACATCAGGAGGCCGCGGCGGACAAGTAGTTACCGTAACTTCTCTTGCCGACGACGGCACAGAAGGAACTCTGCGCTGGGCTTTCGAGCAGTATCCCAACGAGCCTATAACTATCGTATTTGCCGTTAACGGCGAGATTCATCTCAACGGAAACCTGCGCGTAAGCCGCTCTGACTGGACGCTGGCCGGACAGACAGCACCAGGCGACGGCATAAGCATCGTGGGCGACAAGGTTAACCTTGGAGGTTCACAGAACTTTATCATACGTAACATCCGTTTCCGCTCAGGCGACGGCAAGCAGGATCAGGCGTGCGGAACAGAAAACTGCTCTAACTATATCTTCGACCACTGCGCATTCGGATGGTCAGTTGAGGAATGTATGAACACTGCCGACAGCCACTTCCTGACAGTGCAGTACAGCATCGTTCACGAAGGTCTCTATCAGGCAGGCCACGACAAGGGTAACCGTGGATATGGCGCACAGTGGGGCGGATCACCCGTAACATACCACCACAACCTGCTCGCAGGCAACAACTCGCGCAGCCCGCGTATCAACGGCGCACGCGGCGAAGACTATGTCGTATTCATGGAATACGTAAACAACGTAAACTTCAACTGGGGCAGCGCCAAGGCTTGCTATGGCGGAGAGAACGCAGCCGAAATCACTTCTTACAACGGCAAGAACTCTGTTCACGAGTGCAACTTCATGAACAACTACTACAAGCCAGGACCTCAGTCACCATCTAACTCTGTGTTCGTATCAGTAGGTTACATGCGCGACATCGGTCCGTCATGGGCACCTTCTAAATGGTATATCAACGGAAACGTAATGGAAGGCAACGCCACAGCCACAGCAGACAACTGGTCGGCAATGGCTTCAGACCACTTCACATTCGACGAGTTGCGTGTTGACGAGCGCATCGTGACAGAGACTCCTTACTACAAGTACAACTCTGTTCTCGGCAACGAGGGCGAATACGACCCTGCACTCTACATGCTCACCGACATTCAGACTGCAGAAGACGCCTACAACACAGTACTCGAGAAAGCCGGAACCATAAACCGCGACGTGATAGAACAGCGTGTCATCAACGACGTTAAGACCGGTACACCTAAGTACACCGGCTCGCTGGCCAACAAGAAGGGTATCATCGACTCTGTGAACGACGCTGAGGGCTTCGGCCTCGACCACGGCAACGAGAAGGCTCCTGCCGACACTGACGGCGACGGAATGCCCGACGAATGGGAGAAGGAGCACGGACTTAACGCCAACGACGCTGCCGACCGCAACCTGCGCAACGCCGAAGGCTACACCGCCCTCGAGGTTTACCTCAACGGACTCATGGGCGAGCTGCTCGACGACGACTTCACATCAGGCATAACACAGGCCGTTACCGAGAAGCCTGAGATAAGCTACAACAGCAGCAACAACACACTGACCGTAAGCGAAAACGCCATAGGCGCAACGCTGAGAGTGTTTACAACCGACGGCAAGCAGCTGACACAGATGCGCATAACATCTGCCACAACACAGCTCAACAGCCTGCCTAAGGGCGTCGTACTGCTGTATGTAAGCGGCAACAACCTGTGCCCGAGAATATTAAAGGTGAACAAATAAGAATCTTGCATAAGCCTATATCATAAGAAATCCCGGCAGCCGTCATGGCTGTCGGGATTTTTTTATGTCTATAAAGGCAGCATGAGGCCATCTGTCTGCCGCCATCACACGCCTGTCATGCCTCAATCAGAAGCTGCATGAGGCGCAACAGCCGCCTCTGCCCCGCTAGTGCCGCCACCATGCCCTGCCGGCTTCCATACTCTAACAGACCGCACCATGCCTCACTTGTCTATCTGACTCTCGGTGAAGGGGTCGGCACGATGGCCCATCAGGTCGATACGCGAGTATTCCATGTCAAACTCGTCGGCCTCGTCCGGCGTAAGCCTTACGCCTGCCGCACCAATAAAGTCGTCGAGATGGGCTGCACTCGTAGTGCCGGGTATGGGCACAATCCATGGCTTGCGCGACAGCATCCATACGAGCGAGAACTGCGCCGGCGTGATGCCCTTGCGCCGCGCCCAGCGCCCTACCAGCTCTGTCAGCGGCCTGTTGTAGCGCAGCGCCTGCGGAGTGAAGCGCGGCAGATTGTGGCGGCGGTCATCACTGCCGAAGCGGCTGTCCTCGCCTATCGTGCATGTCAGATAGCCGCGGCCGAGCGGACAATAAGGCACGAAGCCTATGCCAAGTTCTTCGAGCGTGGGGAAAATCTTAAGCTCAGGCTCGCGCCACCAGATGGCATACTCGCTCTGAACTGCCGACACAGGACACACGCTGTGGGCACGCCTGATGGTGCGGGCGCTTGCCTCCGACAGTCCGAAGTGCAGCACCTTGCCCTCCTTTATCAGCTGTGCCACGGCGTCGGCCACCTCCTCTATGGGCGTGGCAGGGTCTACGCGGTGCTGATACAGCAGGTCGATGTGGTCGGTGCGCAGCCGCCTCAGCGAGCCCTCAACGGCCCGGCGCATATGGGCCACGCTGCTGTTGAGAGCCGTAGGGCGACCCTCCTCAACACCGAATCCAAACTTTGTGGCTATCTTAACATTGTCTCTTATGGGCTGCAGGGCCTCGCCCACCCACTCTTCGCTTGTGTAAGGGCCGTAAACCTCGGCCGTGTCAAACAGCGTAACGCCATTTTCGTAGGCGCGGCGTATCAGCGCCACCATGTCGCGGCGGTCATAACGGCCGCCATAATAGCCCACCATGGGCAGGCAGCCAAGGCCTATGGGCGACACGCTCATGCCGCCCAGATTGCGGCGCTCGGCCTTAGGCTGCCGCCCCGTGCTCCCTTTATCCTTGCCTGTGGTAGCCATGGCGTCTGTGGCGGCAAGCACTCTCGACGTGCCCGTCAAGGCTCCGGCAGCCATGAGTGCCAGACCCGATGCCGACTTTAAGAATTTTCTTCTGTCCATATCTTTCTGTCTTTTGGAGGTTAGTTGTTGTTTCTGTCGCAAAGATATGCCACGACAGAGCCGGCGCGGTATACAATTCTCATGCATAAGTACCATTTTCATGGTTTATGTTTCGCCGTTAAGGATAAATAGCAATATATTTGCATCTGCAACAACCAAAAAAGTTAAGGGCATGGCAAAGATTGAGAAGGTAAACACGGTGCACGACTATAACGCATACGTAGGACAGGCAGACGAGCACAGGCTGGCAAGCGTGATAAACTATGACGACCTGCCCCCGATAAGGCACAGCCTCAACAGCTACGGCATATACGGCCTGTTTCTGCGCGAGGACACGCTCGTAGACCTGACCTATGGCTGCGGCAGATACGACTACGACGAGTCTACGCTGATATGCGTGGCGCCTGGACAGACGGGCGGCAAGGAGGACAACGGCGAGAGAGTGGCTCTGAAGGGATGGGCCCTGCTGTTTCATCCCGACCTGATAAGAGGCACGTTTCTTGAAGGCAGGATGCACCGCTACTCGTTCTTTGCCTACAATGTGAACGAGGCTCTGCACATGCGCCCCGGCGAGCGCGACATACTCGTGGCATGCCTGAAGCTCATCAAGCAGGAGTTTCAGGCGCCTGACGACGGCTGCCGCGACTCTATCATCGTGGGCCTGATAGACATCGTGCTGCAATACTGCTCACGCTTCTACAACAGACAGTTCAGCTCACACAGGCAGCAGAACAGCGACATACTGACACGCTTTGAGCAATTGATGCACAGCTACTACGACTCGGAAAGACAGCTTACGGACGGACTGCCCACCGTACAGGCATGCGCATCAGAGCTATGCCTCTCGAGCAACTATTTTGCCGACCTGATAAAGAAGCAGACCGGCATCACTGCCGGCGAACACATCCACCGCTTTGTGATGTCCATGGCCAAGAGCAGGCTGACGGCAGGCGAACAGGTGTGCCAGGTGGCCTACGCCCTGGGCTTTGAATATCCGCAGCACTTCAGCAGACTGTTCAAGAAGATGGAGGGATGCACACCGTCTGAATATATAGCATCGAGAAGCAGGCGGCCTGACCATCGCGCTGACAACGCCAACACCGGCGCAACGGCCGGCTGATATATTCAGCATATCTGAACGGGCACCACGGCTGCTGAATCCATCAGCCGTTTGTAAACAAAAATGACATTTTCCGTCCATTTGACGCCCTCAGAACGGCAACGGCGGGAGCGAAAGGGCTGAATGACGGGAAATATGGCGAAAAACGGAAGAAAAGATAAAATGCTGATGTACAGCCACTTACATCTAAACACAAATAAAACGGACACGGCTCATGCTATGAAAGATGCCCTTTCAGGCTCTAAAAGGGCACCTTTTGCAGGCTGAAAGGCTGCGTTTTATGCATCAAAAGGATGCCTTACAGACCGAAAAACAATGAGTTTCGGGCTGTTTCTGACGCTCTACAGCTAACAAAAGTTAAACAAAAGCATATTCGGACAGCAAGGCATTAACATCTGTTATACATTGATTTTCTGTAACGGAAAAATATTTTGTCCTGACTTTTTACCTTGTCTCATGCATG